>Ga0208460_10000136_pt1 | contig 53422 bp, 51 predicted proteins | sample AD_STIC10_MetaG_FD_184436 | JGI IMG/M metagenome (GOLD analysis project Ga0208460, IMG submission 184436) | Active sludge microbial communities of municipal wastewater-treating anaerobic digesters from USA - AD_STIC10_MetaG (SPAdes) (version 2) | ecosystem: Engineered > Bioreactor > Anaerobic >... | reverse complement strand
CTTTCGCATCCATTCATTGGCGAGCGAAGTGCTCTTGCGCCCTACGTTCCCGTGGGACGCATGGGCAGCCTGGGCGGTGAAGCCCAAGGCATGGTTCCTGCTCGGTCACTACGCAGGATACGAGCCTATGCAGCAATGGCTCGCGAACCCCGGCACGACCCTGCGAACATCGGCAATCTGGGACTACCCGGAACTGCTCGCATGGGTCCAGGTGTGGTTTGCCAGTGCCGTGGGCGGCTGGAATGAGCCCTTGATCAATGCCGTCTGGCTGGGCGTGCTGGTGGCGATCGGCCTTGGCAGTTATGGAAACTGGCGCGTGCTGGGCGTTGCCCCGCTATGGGCCATGATTCTCGCCTATGGCCTTCTCTCGCTGCCGCTGATCGATGCGCACGTGGCCTTGGCGGGCTACGCGGATCTCTGGCTTGCGGCGACATTCGGGCTGGCCGTCTTGAGTTGGCTGCGCTGGCTGCGCTGGAAGGAGCACGGGCAATTGCTGCTGGCCGTGGCGTTGGCATTCTGCATGCCATTCATCAAGCTGGAAGGCGCAGTGTGGCTGTTGATCGCCTCTGTCCTGGCGGGGTTGTCGCTGTTGCCTCGGCGCTGGAGATGGATGACCGTTGGTGCCATCGTGTTGATGCTGGGAGCGAGCTTGCTGTTCGGTGGGCTCGTATTGCCGGTGTTCGGACTCGGCTGGGTGCACATGAGCTGGGGATCCGTGGTCGTGCCGGCACTCGGGAAAATGGACCTGCAGTGGCACCCGGTTGGGGTGGAAATGCTGAGCGGCTTGTTCACTCTGCCCAACTGGCACCTGCTCTGGTATCTGCTGCCGTTGGTCCTCGTGTTGCGTTGGCGTGGATTCCTCGTGGACCAGACAGCGCGCTGGCTGGGAATCCTGCTCCTGTGTTGCGCAACATTCCTGTTTATCCTGTTCTTCTTCACGGAGGCCTCGGCTTGGGCCGAGAACTACACCAGTTCCAACCGCCTGATCATGCACCTGGTGCCCGCCGTGTTTACCCTGCTGGCGCTGCTGCTGCGGGGTGTCAGCGTGTCAGGTTCTGATAGAGCTCCTGAATCCGAAGCGCCGAACGCTCCAGCGTGAATTCACTCAGCCAGCGTTCGTGTCCCGCCGTACCCATGGCGTGGCGAAGTCCCGGTGAATGCATTTTTTCGATCGCGCTGGCCAGTTTCATTGCATTGCCGGGCGTGACCAGCAAGCCGGTGCCCTGATCCTGGACGACGTGATTGACGCCGGATCCTGGTATGGCGCTGGCAATGATGGGCAGCCCGGCTCGCATGGCCTCCAGCAACACCATGCCGAACGATTCGCTGCGATCCAGAGAGGGAAGCAGCAGGCAGTCGGCGTTTTTGTATGCGGCTTGCAAATCGCTGTCGCTGAGATCACCCACAAAGCTCACGCGCCCGGAAACACCCAATTCGCGGGATTGTTGGTGCAGGCGTGGGCCTTCTTCTCCAGACCCCACGACAACCAGGCTGGCCCGTGGACACCGTGCCATTGCCTGCAGCAGCACCGAATGGCCCTTGTAGTAGCTCAGTCTTCCCACGCAGAGCAATTTCAGGCCATCGACCAGCGGCCAGTCCGGTGCGTTTCCCGCAGCAGGGGTTTCATCGCCCGTACCCAAGGGAAGGTCTGAACAAGTATTGTCGCGAGCAAGCTCGCTCCCACCATTGCTTGATTTTGTGGGAGCGAGCTTGCTCGCGACGAATGAGTTCCGTGCTTGTTCAGAGATTCCCAAGGGAACGACATGCACCTTGTGCCGCCATTCGGCAAGCGCCGCGCTGGATTCCAGATAGTGTGGGCTGGTCGCCACGATGGCGGCGGCACGCTTGAGCAGTGCGCGTTCAAAAAAACGATAGATCCTGTAGGCGGCCCGCAAACGCCAATCCGGCACTTCCGCAGGAATATCCGCCTGCCAATGCACGACCCAAGGCAAGGCGCGGGCGCGCGGACTCAACAGCGCAGCCAGGCAGGAGGGGTTGGGCATGTGCAGGTGCAGCAGTTGTGGTTTCCACGCGATCAGGAGGCGGCGCAGCTGCAAGGGGAAGGTCGGGCAAATCGGTGTGAACAGCACATTGCCAAGGCAGCCAACCCGATTCACTGCCACGCCGTTGCGCGTTTCCTCGGCACTGCGCCTTTGTCCTGCAGGTTGGTGAACCAGAACGCCCACCGACCCGCCTTGCTGCACAAACCATTCGGCCAGATCCTGCAGATACCTTTCCATGCCGCCACGCTGCGGAGCGTAGTACTTGCCGATATGCAGGATACGCACGGAAGTTTGTCAGTCTTCCCAGGTTTCGGGCGTGCTCTGCGCCTGTGCGGGCTTGGTCTCGCCTGCGCGCAGGCTCTGCAACTCGTGATCGAGGATGGCCAGCTTCTGGGTCAAGCGCCGAATCTGGCGTTCCTGGCGAGAACGGTCTATGTCCAGCTTGAGCAAGCGCAGCAGAATCAGTGACAAGGCAACAATGATGGGTAGCACAGGGGCGTATTTGATCCCGGTGAGCAGGCCCAGCCAAGTGACCACGGCCGGAAATATGCCAAGGATCAGGGTTGCGGCAGCCACCATCAGCCACCAGGCGGCGTAGGGACCGTGCAGGTGGTCGCGGCGGACCAGATAGAAGATGGCTCCGGCGAGGCAAACGCCGAGAATGGCAGCGGTAATCTGGGCGTCGAGCATCGGGATCAGGTTCCCCTGGCCTTCGCCGCGTTGTTGCGGCTGCCAATATCAAGACGCGAAATGCACAGGATGGTGGTGTTGAACATGTAGCGAGCCACCATTGCCCAGGACGCAAACACGCGCGAATGTCCTTCGATGCGGGCGCGCATGGTCACCGGTGTTTCGGAAATCTTCAAGCCCTTGCCGGCAAGCAGCATCAGCACTCCAACGTCCTGGAAATCAAGCAGGCTTGCCTCCGGCGTAGCCAAAATCCGCATCGCCGAAGCATCATAGAGACGCAGGCCGGAAGTAAAGTCACGCAACCCGAGACCGGTCAGCATGCGCAGATATTGCCATGCAATGCGTTTTGGCAGGCTCAGGCGCTCGACACAGGTGCCAATGACCACGTTGGCCGATTCCTGCGCCTGCCTTGCAAGCAGCAAGGGCAATGAAGCCGGATCATGCTGGCCATCGGCGTCGACGGTGATCACCCAGCGATACCCGTTGCGCTCGGCAAAGCGAATGCCGGCCTGACTCGCGCCCCAGGCGCCTTGGCCGATGGGAAGCCTCAACACGGTGGCTCCGGCCAGCTGCGCGGCACTCGCCGTACCGTCCGTGCTGGCGTCGTCAACCACCAGAACCGCACAGCCCAAGGCCGCACGGATGCCGCAAACGACCGCACCAACGGTGGCGACTTCGTCACGTGCAGGAATTACGGCCAAACATTCGGCAGGGGCGGGCAAACTCAACTGTTGGTCCGGCGCAACAAATGGGGGCGCGATTCTCGGCAGCCACTGGCCTTGGTGTCAATTGACCGGACAGACCTCCCAAGCCACCCGTTCGTGGTGAGCCCTTCAATTCACCCGTTCGTGGTGAGCCCATGCAACCCACCCGTTCGTGGTGAGCCAGTCGAACCATGAACGGGCTAGTGCCACGATCCGCGCATTCTTCGAGCGGCCAACTGCGAAACCTATCCCGGATTGCGCTGCGCTTCATCCGCGCTACGCCACTGATTCCGCTCGTGATGAGCCCACCCAACCCACCCGCTCGTGGTAAGCCCACCCAATCCACCCGTTCGTGGTGAGCCAGTCGAACCATGAACGGGACCATGGCATGTCCGCCCAACCACGCATTCGTGATGAGCCTTTCAAATCAACCGTTCGTGGTGAGCCAGTCGAACCATGAACGGAATCAGGGAGTTATGGCGATGGACACGGAACTGCCCTGGCCGCCCGATCCTCAACCCATAAATCCGAAGTCGTGTGCCAGATGGCCAAGACATCGTGAAGCCAACGCTTACCTGCACGCAGCAGCCAATCGCCCGTGTCCGGTTTCCGCCCACCCTTGCGTCTATAGTTGTCCGAAGACGTGGCGGGAGTGGTCGCGTCGGGGTTCCCCGACCAGAATCAAACTCCCGATCGCGGCTGGTTTTCACTAGGTGGTCAAGCTTTTGCGCTGAACTTGTTGACGGAGAAAGGGAATATTCCTTATGCTCCGTCGGGTTTGGACAAAAGCAAGACTTTTGCAATGCGTTGAAGGGCTAGGGGACCCACCCCACCCGCACATTTCTGGAGTAGTACTCATGAACACGAAGATGAAGACGCTGTCGATGGCAGTACTGGGTCTGGTGGGTTTCACCGCTGCTGGCGCAGCCATGGCGCAGTGCCCGGCGAGCTTGGTTCCACCATGGACTGCGACCAATATCGGTGGTGGTACATCGGCTGCCAGCAGCGTAACCGGCGGCTACGACAGCACGGCGTGCCGCCTGCAGTCCTCACTTGGCAACAGCGGTTCTGCGCGTGCGCAGGTTCGCGATGACACGCCGGCCAATGAAACGCGCTATCGCGCGCAGTTCATCTTCGACCCTACTTCGCTTTCGGGTGCTGGTGGTACTAATCAGGCAGACGTTTTTCTTGCTAACTCTGCAGCTCCGTTCAATGGGTTGCTGCGACTCGTACGCATGCAGTACGGCGGTTCGGGTGGTGGCACGAAGCGGTTGTTCATCACGGCGGCCTGCAACAACGGCACGACCAACACCTGCATCAGCCAAATTGATCTTCCAACGCAAGCGGGACCAAATCGAATCGAGTTTGATCTGACTGTCGGTGCAAGCGGCACGCTCCGTTATTGGGTAACACCGCTTGCAACTGCAACGACAGATGGTTCGCCGACTGGGACGGTCACTATTACTGGCGGAAACGCGGGTTGGGTGGGTGTTGATCAAGCGTATGTGGGTCTTGCTTCGCCATCTTCCGCTTTCAGGGCCGCAAACACCGGCAACAACGCATACTTTGACCAGTTTGACTCGCGTCGCCAGACCTTTATCGGCAATTGATCGCCCGTAGTTTTGCGCCCCTAAAACAATATTTCGAGGAGATTTCAGTGAAGAAGCTTATTTCAGGACTGGTGGCCGTTGCTGCCACATTCGGCACGCCAATGGCATTTGCGCAAACATGTGCTGCGCCAGGTGCACCTAGCCCAATCACCGCAGCGCCCGCAAATTTCAATTCCGCGTGTACGGCGGCAGATGAGTTCAACTCCATCTGTGCGGGTAGCGTAACTGCAACCGGAACCAGCGCGGTCTATTCAATCCAGTTGGGTGCGGCTAACAACTTCACCATTACAGTTACTCCGTCAGCGGGCACCTATGACCATGCTATTTTCTTGATTGGTCCCAATTCCTGTGCGCAGACGGCGCCCTGTGTGGCCGATGCTGACAACGCAGGTGCTGGCGCTGCAGAGTCGCTGGATCCAGCGGATAATCTCCCGGCTGGAACTTACTACCTGGTTATCGACTCTACGGCAGGCCCAACCGGTTGCGTGCCGTCGGCAGTTTCGATCGTTGGCACTTTGCCGGTAAGTTTGCAGAATTTCAGCGTCGAGTAGTTTCAGGAATCCAGGATGTGCCAAGAAGGCCTGCAATGCAGGCCTTCTTTTTTTTGGAAATTTGAGTCGCCAGTTGAACCTGATGCGAGAAGACTGGTCAATCAGTCCGCGTTGTCGGCCCCAAGAAAGGTAAGTGGTCAATGAAACTGTATCAAGCTACATGGGCCCAGGCCCTCGGGTTTGTGTTTCTGGTACTGGTTGCTCAACTCGCTGGATCGGTTGCCCAGGCGACTGATGCCCCAGCTACAAATGGTGCTCAAGATCCGGGAGAGCAGTCTTATTCCTTGTCGACAACCGATGTTGATGTCGGTGAGGTCTACGCGCTTGCAGCGATTGACATCAAGGTCGCACTCACCAATGAGGGCACGTCTTCCCTGACCATTGACAGGATTCTGCCCAGATGGGCAGGGACATCAGCGCGAGTTGAGATTCAGAATAAGACTCTTGAACCAGGTGAATCGACAAACGTATCAATCAGCATAGATGGCGGAGATGGCGTCGGGCGCTTCTCGCACATTTTCTATGCCTTTGCAGATCGTTCCGATAAGCCGATTGGAAAGATTGCGGTTCGTGGTTTTGCCGACTGGATCGTTGACCCTGCGTCTACTTCAGTTGATGTAGGTGTCGTCAAAGACCACAACCAGTTCGAGAAGACTTTGCGCCTGAAGCTTCGGCCCGGAGTGACGCTTCGACTTACGAGAATTGTCTCTGCCTCTAGATGGATAGACGCTCGAATCGTCGATGATGGGGCCGCGCTTTCGATACGAAGCGAGGCAAAAATGCCTTGGGGGAGCTTCAACGAAGCCATTGTTGTCGAAACAGACAGCAGTGACCAGAAAAGGATAGCGTTTCACATCGTGGGTAATGTGCAAGGAATAGTCGTGCCAAATATGGAAACGATTGCATTTGGAGCAATTCGAGAGGGGTCCTCACCAGAACAGGCGGTACGACTCGAATCTGCAAATGGAAAGGCTTTCAGGGTCGGAGATGTGACTGTCACTGGCGCGAGGGGGGAGGCCATCGTGCAAGAGTGTGTTCCGGCTTCTGACTCATGCAAAGTGGTCAAGCTGAAGCTCGACGAACAGCACATGGGGGTGGCGCCCAAAGGGGTTCTCTCGATTTCTTTCCCGGAGATCGGTTCAACTCTGCCAATTCCCTTTGGTGGCGCTGTCATCGGGAAGGACACCGTTGTTCGAGACCTTGAAAAGGAAATTGAGAAGTCGACCTCCGGATCGCCCAGTATTTCGACGACGCTGCGCGATGCTGTGAGTACACCGAAGGCAATGGAGATGCCGGTTCCATCCGGAAGCGGACCCCTTCTCAAATGGGAGGTCGCAAACGAGTCGCAAATATATGGATACGAAATCTACCGGGCGCGAACAGTTGATGGCCCGTTTGATCGCGTTACAACCAAGATCCTGAAGCGACTTTCAACGGACGCTCGCATTCCCTCCATTTACCGCTGGCGCGATCACACCACTGATGTCGGGAACGAGTACTGGTATTACGTTGGAGTCGTCTACCTCAACGGTAAGAAGGAAGCATTGAATTCGCCTCAAAAGGTGATTTCCAAGTGATCCTTGGCAATTGAGGAATTCCTAGCTGCGGCTATCCGATGCCTTCGGTTGCTGCTGCGGACTTATTCGCAGCGAACTGCTTTGCCCATACCAATCCGCCAGGACGATGCGCTCTCCGGGCTTTCCGTCGATTTCGAGTGCGTGCGTGGCTGGCCGGTGGGTGTGGCCATGGATCAGGCGACGAACCCCGGCTGAGCGCATAGCGTCGATCACCGCACTCGGGTTGACGTCCATGATGCTCGCGTTGGACGCAGTGGTTGTGTAGCGCTGGCTTTCCTGCCTGGCCTGTTTCGCAAAGGCTTCGCGTTCGGTGATCGGACGCGACATGAATTGGCGTTGCCACTCAGCGGATCGGCAGAGGGTGCGAAAAGCCTGGTAGGGCGCATCGTCAATGCACAGGGTGTCGCCGTGCATGAGCAGGGTCGGTGTGCCGTACAGGTCGATCACGCACGCATCCGGCAGCAACACCATGCCGGCTTCCCGAGTGAAGGCTTCCCCGATCAGGAAATCCCGGTTGCCGTGGATGAAGAACACGGGTTTGCGTGCTTTTCTCATCGGCTGCATCGCTGCAACGAAGCGGTGACCAACCGCATCGTCGGCGTCGTCCCCGATCCAGGCTTCAAACAGGTCGCCGAGAATGTAAAGCGCGTCGGCGTGGACGGCTTGCGTGACGATCAGGTTTTCGAATTCCGCGATGATCGTCGGGCGCGAGGCGTCGAGGTGGAGGTCGGAGATGAAGAGGGTGGTCATGAATCTTCCTGCATCTCGAAATGGGGCGCGATGAATCGCTGTAGGGCAACGCTGATCAAGGCCCGCGCCTGGTTCATGTCTAAAGACGAGCGTATGGTGCCGTGATTGCGTTCATGGTTCGACAGGCTCACCACGAACGGAAACTACGGGCTCACCACGAACGGAAACTACAGGCTCAACACGAACGGAATTTACAGGCTCACCACGAACGGAATTTGCTGAGCGCCCCCATCCGCCTTCGGCACCTTCCCCCGCTTTGCAGGGGAAGGGAAATACCCTAGGGTTTTGGGCCATTGAAATTTGGATCTCCGGATCGCGTCTGGTTTGGACTCTCTTCCTCTGCCACACAAATGGGAGAGGACCCGCGACGGAAATGCTCCCTCTGCCTAGCGGGGGGGCTTGCCGAAGGCTGAAGGGCGTGTCATGGATCAAGGATAGCAATCAGACGTGTCCCTTCAATCTTGCAATCAGGGTAGAAGTTCGACGCTTTGAATGACCACATCCGTCACCGGAACATCACGCGAAAAAGGTCCCTTCGGGGAAGTAGGCACCATCTTGATGGCATCGACGACGTCCATGCCCGAGGTCACCTTGCCGAACACGGCATAACCCCAGGTTTCCGGCTGCGCATCGCTTACATAGTCAAGCACCCGGTTGTCGGCCACATTGATGTAGAACTGTGCGGTCGCCGATTGTGGGTCCATCGTGCGTGCCATGGCGATGGTGCCATTGGCGTTGGAGAGGCCATTCTTTGCTTCGTTGGGGATTGCCGGCCGGGTGGGCTTCTGGCGCAGGTCCGGCGTGAAACCGCCACCCTGGATCATGAAATTGTTGATGACGCGATGAAAGATGGTGCCGTTGTAGAAACCGTCTTTCACATACAGCAGGAAGTTCTCGACGGTCTTCGGCGCCTTTTCGACGTTCAGTTCAACCGTGATGTCGCCCATGCTGGTCTTGATCAGGACGCTCGGGTTCACGACTGCTGCTTGCGGCGCAGCAGCCCCTGCCTTGGGTTGGGCATCTTTCGCGGATGACGCCGCAGGGGTCTGGGCCATTGCTGCCAGCGGGTAGAGCAGCGCGATTGCCAGCGCAAACGCGCTGCGAAGTGTCAGGCTACGGGAAATGGACATGGATCGGGTTCCTGAAGTTGGGAGCGACCCGACATGATAAGGCGGAATGCATCGATCGATGCAATCGGCAATTGCGGTATGCCGGGCGCATTCCGGGCGTCGTGATTCGTTCAAGGATGCGGTGGTTTGGCCAACGCCGCAGTCGGGGTTGGCAGGCGCCGAGGATCCATACGATTCGGACTTGATCGGAATGACCGGGGCCCGTATGGCGCCGTCAGGCGACGGCCTTGCAATCGCTCCGCTTCACGATTTGCAGATTGATGTCGATGGCCTTGAGAAAAGAGCGCTCTTGTTCCAGATCCACGCGGGCGAGCGAATGATGTTCGAGCCAGGCTGCCGCAATTTCCAGGGTCAGGTCAGTCCCTTGTGCAAGTACGCGCAACGGTGGCAGCGGCCCATCACGACGTGAACGATTCAAAAGGACGGCGAGGCGGAGCAGGGCGATCAAATGACGGGTCGTGCCACGCATGCGTTCGGGCAATGCGCGCAATGAAGCCTGTTCAGGCTTGCGGCGATGACAGCGAACAATGCAGGCCAGTTGTGCTTGCTCTTGTCGACCGAATCCGGCCAGGTCGGAATTGGCAACGATGTAGGCCGCATGGAGGTGATGCTGGCTGTGCGCAATCGCCAATCCAATCTCATGGATTTCGGCACACCAGCGCAGGATGGCTTCCGCATGGTTATCCAACTGCCATGCATCGGCAACCTGGACGAACAAAGCGTTTGCCGTCCTGGCAACGCGAAGGGCCTGCGCGGCATCGATACCGTAACGTTCGGCAAGTGCGTCAATGCTGGTATTGCGTGAATCGGTGTGCTGCGCGCGACCCAACATGTCGTACAGCAGGCCTTCGCGCATCGCGGTTTCACAAACGGTGAGCTGGCGCAACTGGAATGTCGAGAAGATGGCATCGAGGATGGCCACGCCACCGGTGATGACACCAACCCGTTCGCGGGAAAGTCCGGCAATATCCAGCGCATCGACGCGACCGACCCGCAACAGATACTCACGCAGCTTGCCGACGCCCTCCAGGCTGATGCCTTGTTCGCACCAGCCATTGGCTTGGGCGATGCTGCCGATGGCTTTCATGGTTCCCGAGGAACCTACCGCCTCGGTCCATCCGCGCTGACGATAATTGGCGACAAACTGCTGAAGTTCCACGCCGATTTCCGCTTGTGCCCGCTGCCACCGCTGCGCGGTGATCTTGCCGTCTTCAAAGAAGCGCAGGGAGCTGGCAATGCAGCCGACCTGGAGACTCTCGCGCTCCAGTGCCTCGTAGCGCTGTCCGATGATGAACTCGGTACTGCTGCCGCCAATGTCGATGACCAGGCGCGTGTCGTCGTTCATGGGCAGTCCATGGGCCACGCCTTGATAGATCAGGCGGGCTTCCTCGCGGCCGGAAACCACCTCGATGGGGTGCCCGAGCGCCGTCTCTGCGGGCAGCAGGAAAGTCTGCGGATTCGACAACTGGCGAACCGTGTTGGTGGCAACGGCGCGCACATGATGGGACTGGAACCCTTCCAGGCGCTGGCCAAAACGTGCCAGGCACGAGAACGCGGCTTCACGGCGGTCCCGCGCGAGCGTTCCGTCCTTGCGCAAGCCGGCGGCGAGGCGAATGGTCTCGCGCAGGCGATCAACAACCCGCAACTCCCCATGGGCGTATCGTGCTACCACCAGATGAAAACTGTTGGAGCCAATGTCCGCGGCGGCGATCAAGTCGCCATCGCGAATTTGCCGGTCAAGGTTGCGGGCACTCACGAGCCGTACTTCTCAAGAAGCGCAAGCTGGGCACAGTGGGGCGCTTGCGCACCCGGCGTTGCCCGCAGGTAGCTGCCATCGGCTTGCAGATGCCAGGCCTGGGTATTGTCCGAAAGGTAGTTTTGCAGCGCTTCCTCGTGCACCCTGGAAGCCAGTTTCGGGTCACGGATCGGAAAGCAGGTTTCGACGCGACGCAGCAGGTTTCGATAGAGCCAATCGGCGCTGGAGCACCAGGTCTCCGGATTGCCATCGTTGTTGAACCAGTACACGCGGCTGTGTTCGAGAAACCGGCCGACAATCGAGCGCACGCGGATGTTCTCGGAGACTCCGGGAATTCCTGGGCGCAGCGAACATGCGCCGCGCACGATGAGGTCGATGCTGACGCCGGCGCATGAGGCGGCATACAGCGCGCTGATCACCGAAGATTCGTTCAGTGCATTGATCTTCGCGATGATGCGGCCAGCCTTGCCGGCGCGGGCGAACGCGGCTTCGCGCTCGATCTTCGCCATGAGCTGGCTATGCAGGGTGAATGGCGAGTGCAGGATCTGCTTGAGATTGATGACCGGGCCAAGTCCGGAAAGCTGCATGAACAACAGATGGGCGTCTTCACCGATTTCCGGATCCGCGGTCATCAGGCCAAAATCGGTGTACAGCCGGGAGGTTATCTGGTGATAGTTTCCGGTGGAAAGGTGCACATAGCGGCGCAGCTCGCCGTGCTCCCGGCGCACGATCAACAGCATCTTGGCATGCGTCTTGAAACCAACCACGCCGTAGACGACCTGGACGCCTGCCTCCTGCAATCGATCGGCCAGGCTCAGGTTGGCCTCTTCGTCGAAGCGGGCGCGCAGTTCGACGACAACGGTGACGTCCTTGCCTGCGCGCGCGGCATCGATGAGGTAGTCGACCAGCACGGAATCATTGCCGGCGCGGTAAAGGGTTTGTTTGATGGCCAGCACGTCGGGATCGACGCTTGCCTGCCTGACCAGCTCGCTGACCGTCGAAAACGACTCGAATGGATGGTGCAGCAGGATGTCCTGCTTGCGGATTGCAGCAAACAGGCTTTCACCTTCGACGTGGCTGCGACTTACGCGCTGCACGAACTGCGGGTACTTCAGGTCCGGCCGGTCGATCTGGTCATAGATCGCAACGCTGCGATTCACGTTTACCGGACCGTCGCACAAATAGACGTCGGTATCGCCGAGTTCGAAATTTTGTTCAAGCAGGCGGGTGATGGCACGAGGGCAATTGGCGCCAACTTCCAGGCGCACGGCTTTCGCGTAGCCGCGACCGCGCAACTCGTCGCGTACGGCAAGGGCGAGGTCGTTGACCTCATCCTCCTCCACGAAAAGTTCACTGTTGCGCGTAACCCGAAACTGGTAGGAGCCCTTCACCTGCATGCCGGGGAACAATTCATCCATGAATTCGTGCAGCAAGTCGGAGAGGAACACGAAGTCGATGCTTGAGTCCGAAACCTGGCCCGGAAGTCGAATGATTCTTGGCAGGGAGCGCGGCGCACGCAGCAAGGCCATGTGCCCTTCGCGACCGAAGGCATCCTTGCCGGACAGCACAACGGCAAGAGTCAGGCTCTTGTTGAGGATGCGTGGGAATGGGTGTGCAGGATCAAGTCCGAGCGGTGAAAGCACCGGCAGGACTTCCTGCCGAAAATAGCCGTGCAACCAGTTTCGTTGCTTGGCAGTCCAGGACTTGCGAAAGAGGAATCGAATGCCTTCGCGCTCCAGTTCCGGCAGCAAAGTGCGGTTCCAGAACGCGTACTGCCTCTCGACCAGCGCCATTGCGCGGCTTCGGATCTGCGCAAGAACTTCATTGATTGCAAGCGCATCTGCACGCGGATACGTCTCACCGAAGGCGAGTTGGTGTTTGAGGATGGCCACGCGCACCTCGAAGAACTCATCGAGGTTGGTGCACGAGATGCACAGGAATCGCAGTCGTTCGAGCAGCGGATTGCTCGCGTCTTCGGCCTGGGCCATGACCCTGAAATTGAATTCGAGCTGGGCCAGCTCACGATTCAGGTAAAGGGCGGGATTGCTGAATTCCGGGTGCGCCTCGGAGGTGGCGTCGACACCATTCGCGGCGATTCCGGCTTCCGTGCCCTTGGCCGAGGCGTCATCCAGCGGAAGGTTCATCTCGGCAATCCTCAATCTGTTTTGCAGGGGTCAGCAGTCGCTCGGAGCCAAACACGCAGGTAAAGCTGCTGCCGCGTCCAGGCTGGCTCTCGACTTCAAGATGTGCATCATGCAGCTGAAGGACGTGCTTGACTATGGACAGTCCCAGCCCGGTTCCGCCGGTTTCCCGCGAACGGCTAGTGGACACCCGATAAAAGCGCTCCGTCAGGCGTGGCAGATGTTGCGGGGAGATTCCATAGCCGGTGTCGGTGACACGCAGTCGACCACCGCGATGATCGCTGGACCAGTTGATGTGAATCGTGCCGCCGATGGGAGTGTAGCGGACTGCATTGCTGACCAGGTTCGAGAAGGCGCTGTAGAGGTCGCGCGACGATCCTTCGAGGTCGCGATCACTGTCACGGCTGGCGGTGACCTTGTGGCGTCCCTGGCTCAGTCCCTCAGCATCCCGCTTCAATGCATTGATCATCGGTTCCATGGGCACCCGCGCGCGCGGCAGGACCACTTCGGCATCGAGGCGGGAAAGGGTGAGCAGGTCTTCCACGATCTGCGTCATGCGCCGTGACTGGCTGCGCAGCTCACGGATGATCGACTCGTATTCGGGAATCTGTTCAGGCTCGATGAAGTCGAGATAGCCATGCACAACAGTCAGTGGCGTACGCAGTTCGTGCGAGACATTGGCAATGAAATCCCGTCGCATCTGTTCAAGACGCAGGACCTGGCTGACATCCCGCGCGAGCAGCAGCGCGGAGTCCTCGTCGTAGGGAATGAGATGCAGGTTGAGATGCATCGATTCATTGGTCGGGGAAGTGACGCTGGCGAGGACATCGGCACCCCCGCGGTTGATCCATTCATCCAACCCCGGGATCGACACCACGGAAGTCAGCGGCTGGTTCAATGCGCCGGGATAGGCAAGTCCGAAAATGCTGCCGGCCGCAGGATTGAACCAGCGGATGCGGTGTGCGCCGTCAATGGCGACCATGGCATCCGGAAGGGCTGCTGCGGCATCACGGAATGCGCGCAGGAGTCCGACCAGGTGGGAGCGACGATGTGCTGAAGGGCGTGTCACGTGGTGGCTGAAAAGCGGTAACCGGCGCCGCGCACGGTTTGTAGGAGGCCTTCCATGCCGAAGGGGGTCAGGGTAAGCCGCAAGCGACGGATATGCACGTCGACCGTGCGTTCTTCCACATAGACACCGCCGCCCCAGACGTGGTCGAGCAGTTGGCTCCGCGAATAGACCCGCTCCGGGTGGGTCATGAAGAAATGCAACAGCCGGTATTCGGTCGGCCCGATGGATATGGACTGATCGCCAGCGAAAACCCGATGCGCTCCACAATCCATGCGCAGTCCGGCGATTTCGATGACGCCGTCCGCGTCTTCACCGTGGGTGCGGCGCATGACGGCGCGGATGCGTGCAATCAATTCGCGCGCCGAGAAGGGTTTCACCACATAGTCATCGACACCGGCATCGAAACCGTTGACGCGGTCGGGTTCCTCACCGCGCGCGGTCAGCATGATGATGGGCACTTCGCGGGTCAGTTCGTCCTTTCGAAGCAACCGGGCAAGCTCTATTCCACTCATGCCGGGCAGCATCCAGTCCAGCAAGATGAGATCAGGCACCTGGTCGCCAATCACGGCCTTGGCAGCCCTGGCGTCGCCTGCGTGAAGGGTTTGCATGCCCGCCTTGCGCAGTGCAAACGCGACCATGTCGCGGATGGCGGGCTCGTCTTCGACAATAAGTACTCGTTTTTGCACGGATTCTCGGGAAAATGGAGCACTGGGGGGCTCCTGCACGGGCGCTATTGCAACGGAGCAATGTTACGGCGGCGTGACAAGTCAAGACAGCTTTGTTGCGGACACAGTGAAAGCCGGGCACTTTCGCGGGCCCCGTCCGCATCGGGCTGGCGGCGCTCGCTCTTGCGCATGTCGAGCACCGCTGGAGTCATGGCGGTGATGCGCGCCTCCACGCGTGCGCGCTGGTAGTAGGTCAATTCCGGCTTGCTGGAGAGGGCTTTCAACTGGTTCAGGGCATCTTCGACCCGACCATTCAGATACGCCCACTCGGCATAGGCTTCCGCGGCCCGAATCGATTCGCCGGCAAGTTCGCTGGCACGCGCAAAGCTGTGCTGGAGTTCGGGGTCGTCTGTGTAGCGACCAATCAAGGGGCGCAGCAGATCCTGCGCACGCCGGGCGGATTCGGCCTCTTCGCGGGCAAGCAATGCGTCGGTATAGGCAAGAACAATGGCGCGGTTGCCGGGGTAGTTGGTGTTCAGACGCTGGTAGGCAGAAAACGCACTGTTCTTCTGGCCGGCCTGGTCCTCCGCATGGGCCAGCCCGAGCATGAAGGTCAAGTTGTCCGGGAAGTCCTCGGTCAGTTGCTTGAACTCGGCGATCGCGGTTCGCGGCTGACGCGCTCGAACCAAAGCCAGGGCATGACCGTACCGATTGGCCACGGAAGGCCGTGCTTCCCGTTCCAGTTCATCGGAGTAGTAGCGGAGTATTGAGTTGGCGGAGTCGGCGGCTAGCGTGCGTGCACGCTCCTTCATCAGCACGAAAGCATTGGTGTCGGTTGCCCCTGGGCCGGATCCTTCGTTGCCGCGCTTGCTGGCCGCTCCGGGGAAGGAAAGGTCGAGTTCCGAATGACCGGGCAAAACCGTCCTGCTCGGTTGATTCAGGGTGACTGCCCCTCGCAGAGGCTGAGTCTTGTGCAACTGGACTGCACGCGCCTTGGCATCGGCAATGCGATTGACATCTACCGGGTGGGTACGCAGGAATTCGGGAACGTCCACGCCGTTGACACGCATGACGCGCTGCATGGTGGCGAATGTCTCGGCCATGGCCAGCGGTTCGAAGCCCGCGCGGGTGAGAGTCTGGATGCCGACCCGATCCGCCTCGATTTCATCGTAGCGTGTGAAATTGATTGCGCGTTGCTGGATCAGGGAAATTCCACTCATCAACGCTGCCTGGCTTGCATCATCACTGCGTCCGGCGCTGGCGACCAGGGCGCCCAGCATGGCCAGTGCAATCGGGATGGTGCTCTTTTTGGAATCCTCGAAGGCGCGCAGCAGGTGCTGTTGGGTGACATGGGCAATTTCATGCGCGATGACAGCGGCGAGTTCGTCCTCGCTGGACATGGCATTGATCAGACCGACGTTTACGCCGATGTATCCGCCGGGAGCCGCAAACGCGTTGATGTCATTGCTGCGAACCACGAAGAAGGTGAATTCCAGGTCCGGGCGGTCACTGTAGGAAACCAGTCGGTAGCCGAGGTCTTGCAGGTAATCGCTGACAAGCGGGTCATCCAGCACATAGTTGTAGGCGCGCATTTCATGGAGCATCGAAGCTCCGTAGGCCTTCATTTCCCCAGGCGACATGGCCGACGCGGCGGAACTGCCGATGTCGGGCAGCTTTACCGAGGTTTCCTGGGCGCCGGCCAAACCCGTGCACGCGGTGGCAAGGATCAGGCTCAGCCAGTTGAGTTTGCGCATGGCTTGTGAACTCCGCGAGGCAGCACCATGTGCAGTGTAATGCGCATTTGCTTAAGCTTGCGTGATGATGCCGACGGGGACTGCCCTGAGCCCGTTGGCAGCTGAAACCGCCCCGTCGATCCTCAAGTCTGGAGCCATTCACATGCCAGTTGTCGAGATGTACACCACGGCCATTTGCCCGTATTGCGTGGCCGCGAAAAACCTGCTCAAACAGAAAGGGTTCGACTACACCGAATTTCGCGTGGATACCGATCCTTCACGATTCGAGGAAATGCTCGCGCGGTCGGGTGGACGGCGCTCTGTGCCGCAGATTTTCATCAATTCAAACCACATTGGTGGTTTCGATGACCTGGTGGCGGCGGATCGCGGTGGAAAACTGGAAAACCTCTGAAAGCACGCGCATGCGATGGTGCTGACGTCATCGCGGCAGGCGAACCAACCTCATGTTCTGACCTTCAGGGTTGCGGCCGATCAGCCGGTCCAGGCCAATCTTGTCGAAATCGGCCAGCAACTCGTTGCCATCCAGCAGTGAGCAAAATGTCGGCACGGAATGTCCGCCAAAGTCTTCGAGTCGACACTGGAGTTCTGCGCCGTCAGCACGTGAGCGCAGCGTGAAGTTGCCGGCACCGGAAGTGGCGACTTCGCCCAAGTCGAACACGGCGGCCTGGCGCGATTCCTCGCCGATCAGGACCCATTGTCCTTTCCAGGCCGCGCCGTTCGCATTGCCAGCGAACGGAAGGCGCAACAGGTCGAGCGACTGGATCTCGATTCCTTCGCGACCGTCGGCAAATGGGCGCGTCAACCATGCAGAAGCGCGGGATGGTGAAAGGAAATTCAAGTCCAGTGTCAGCGCAGCTTCGACCTGCGGTGGCGTACCGACCGCGGAAAATGGCGAGTCGCCACCGAACATGCGCACCAGGGGAACGCGCGCAAGGGTTCCCGCAGACCGGGCATTGCCGAAGTACCAGACCGCGTTGCCTGCTTCATAACTGAGCAAGGTCACCGCAAGGGTTTCTCCCTGCTGCTCCATGGACAGTCCACTGCCTGCAAGCAAGGCGCGGTTGGTATTGGATACCGACCACCAGAATCCGCTCTCGGGGCGGAAACTCGAATCGCGCCATCCCGCACGCAACAGGTTGAACGCGATCAGTTCACTGAATCCATTGTCGCGAGCCAGGTAGAAGCGCACCTCGTAGACACCAACCGGCATCTGCATCTGGCCCGCCTCGCGCGATGGATTGAACCGCAGCGACATCGGCGTGGGCGCTTTCACGCAATCGTGTCCCGTGCTCCGCAATTCAACGTCGATGTGCCCATCCACCATGGACGAGCGCAGCAGTTGCGGCAGGCAACTGTCTGGCCATTCCGCGTTGACGACCAGATCCGGTGGAAGGGCGGGGATGTCGCTTTGGGCACTGACCAGCTCAAGTTTGAACTCCGGTCCCCACGCGCGTGCGGCACTGTCGACGGAGGCGGCGTGCGCAGCGGTGGCCATGGCAAAAGTGGCTGCGACGAAGTACCGCAACACCCAGCTTGGCGGATTTCGGGTTGTGCGGCTGATCATCATTCTCGGATAATGCGCGCCCTTTGCTGAATGCGGCAAGTTCAAATTGCGGAGATGGTGATGGGTCGGACAATTGCGGTGATCCGTGGCGATGGAATCGGGCCTGAAATCATGGAGTCCGCGATCCGCGTGCTTGATGCGCTCGATATCGGCCTTGAATACGAGTTTGTCGAAGCCGGTGTCGCTGCCTACCAGGCAACAGGGGAGTTGCTCCCCGCCGCCACCCTGGAGACCATCGCCCGTCACAAGGTTGCGCTCAAGGGACCGTTGATGACACCGATCGGCGGTGGATTCAGCTCGATCAATGTGCAATTGCGCAAACACTTCGATCTGTATGCCAACGTGCGCCCGGTCATCACCTTCCCGGATACCAAGGCGCGCTACCAGGATATTGACCTGATCACGGTGCGCGAAAATACGGAAGGCGCCTATTCGGCCGAAGGGCAGACCATTTCAGAGGATGGCGAGATTGCCCTGTCGATGGTTCGCAATACACGACACGGTTGCGAGCGCATCGTTCGCTACGCGTTCGAACTCGCACGCAGGCAGCGTCGGCGCAAGATCACGGCGGTTCACAAGGCCAACATCATGAAGACCACCTCGGGGATGTTCCTCAAGGTTGCGCGTGAAGTGGCAACGGAATTCCCCGACATCGCGTTCAACGAAATGATCGTTGACAACACCTGCATGCAGTTGGTGATGAATCCGCACCAATTCGATGTCATCGTCACCACCAACCTGTTCGGCGACATCATTTCCGACCTGTGCGCCGGCCTGGTGGGCGGTCTGGGGTTGGCGCCGGGTGCAAACATCGGCAGCGAGATCGCGATCTTCGAAGCCGTGCATGGTTCTGCGCCCGACATCGCCGGCAAGGGCGTTGCCAATCCGTGCGCACTCTTGCTGGGTGCCACGCAGATGCTCAGCCACATGGGGCTTGAAGATGCGGCAATCCGGGTGCGCAGCGCCATTCGCGAAACGCTCGATGCGCGCGACAACACCACCCCTGACCTGGGTGGCAGCGGCACCACGTCCTCGTTTACCGACGCGCTGCTGAAGCGGCTATAGGCTCCCTCACTCGGCGCCGGCTTTTTGATGGTTGAGGAAGGCCAGCGAACTCTTGCCGGGCCGGTAGGCGTGGCGAAGCGCACGGTGAACGAAATCGCTGGCGCCAGCCACGGCAGCTTCGAGTGACAATTTGCGCGCAAGTCCGGCCGCAATTGCGGCAGACAACGAGCAGCCGGTTCCGTGGCCTTCCACCGCAATACGCGAATGGCTGAACCAGAACTCACCCTTGGCGCTCAGCAGCAGGTCGTCCACGGTCGGTCCGCTCAAGTGGCCTGCTTTCAGCAGGACCGCACGCGCACCCATTGCACGCAACGACTGGGCGCCTTCGCGCATCTGGCGGCGCGTGCGCAGTCGCCGGTTCAGCAACGCTTCGGCTTCAGGAATGTTCGGCGTCAGCAGGTCCGCTCGCGGCAACAAGTGGCGGGCCATCGCATGCACCAGCTTGCCGCGGGCAAGGGATGCGCCGCTGGTGGCAACCAGCACCGGATCCAGTACGACCGGAATCTCCGGGTGCTTGGCCAGAATCCGGGCGATTGCCAGCGCAAGGGTGGGCGTGCCCAGCATGCCGATCTTGATTGCAGCAACCGGGAAATCCGCAAGCACGGCCTGGATCTGCGAGAGCACGATGGCCTTGGACATCATCTGGATTGCGCAAACACCCCTGGAATTCTGGGCCGTTACCGCCGTCAGGGCGGTGACTGCGTGGACTCCGAAGGCGGCAAGGCTGTGCAAGTCTGCCTGGATACCGGCACCACCGCCGGAATCGGAACCGGCGATGCTCAGCACGATCGGTGGCGGCGAGGACAGGTGGGGTGAATTGTGTCTGGTTGTTGGTTTCATGCAACAAAGAGGTGGGGTTTGGAAGTGGCCAAGGGCTCGGGTTGCCCAGGAAAAACCATGCTATCCCATGGATTGGACGGAGGTTTGGAATTCATGTTGCGTGCTTGACCCGGTGTTGCATTTACGCCAAAATTGCCGCCGCAAGTAGAACACACCCTTCCTCCCACCGCAGCAACAGGGCAATGCAGCGGGCAATTCTCTTGAAGTCAGGACTATCCGGATTTTCCAGCTTCATGCTGGCCATGGTCCTGTCTGCGCCTGTTTCCGCTTTGGATTCCTATCCCGGGATGCCAGCGTCCTCAGCGTCCGGATCGGACGTGGCTGTTCCCGAGCGTTGGCGCGATTACGCGCTGTCCACGATCACGCCACGATTTTCCTGGGCCGTTCGAAATCCGCAGGCCTTGCCACAGGTCACCGATTCACTCGAATCCGGCATTCCGCTGCGAATCTCGCTGGGCGCACTCGGCGAGCTGAGTGGTTTTCGCTTGAACCTCTCGCTGGCAACGTCGGTCGTCAATGATCGAACTGCCGTGCTTGCAGGCAAGCAGCTCGACCTGCGCTCGGAGCTTCCTGGCGTTGGTCTGAAGCGCACCACATTGACGCCTTCGTTCGTGGGCCAATGGGGCAAGACGGGGCATCTGGGGGTCAGCGCGATACTCGCCTACCAGCGGTTTGCCAGCCTCGGTCTCGGCGAAACCCAAGCGCACGGCGGACTGCCGTATTGGTCCGCGTTGCCGGGTGAGTCGTCCTATGGTGCTGGCGTGCGCCTGGACGCTGGCAGCAGCCTGTCCAGTCGCTTGAGCTGGACAGCTGCCTATCAGTCGCGGGTGAACATGGACGCGCTCAACAGCACGCGCGGTGTCTATTCGGATCCGGGGCAGTTCGACATTCCTTCGAGCGCGAGCGTCGGCTTCAGTTACGCGCTGACGCCATCCTTGAGTTTCGACCTCGGCGTGCAGCGGGTCATGTTCAGTGAGTTGACACCGTTTACCAGTCCCGCGTTGCCCAGGCGTTTCCTTTCCTTGCTTGGCAGCGGCGCCAGCCCGACCTTTGCCTGGCAGGATCTGGATGTCTATTCAGCGGGCTGGACATTGCAGGCCCCCGATTTCGGCAACGTGGAGTTGCGCTACACCACACGCCAGCAACCGGCCCCGACATCCGGGCTGCTGCGCAACGCCCTGGAAGTCACCCCCGCAGACCACACTGTTGCCCTTGGTTTCTCGCGGCAGACGGGTCGCGCCTCCAACCTGAACCTGCAAGTGATCTATTCGAGCGCGCCCTATTTCCTCGGCCTGCCAAGCTATCGTTCCATGGAACGCGTCAACGGCAACCAGGTCGAGTACGAAGCGGCTTGGTCCGTTCGTTTCTGATCTCCTCCCATCACGTCTGAATTCCGCTTTCCCGCGTGCTGCCTGGCAGAACGCAGGAGTCGGCGTATGGGCGTGCAATGGGCGAACAGGCTGCCCTGCAACAGGCAGCCCGTCGATTTCAATTCTTCAGAGCACTTCCGAGGCGATATCGGCAAGTCGCGAACGCTCCCCGCGACGCAAGGTCAGATGGGCCGAGTGCTCCCAGTTCTTGAAGCGATCCACAGCATACGTAAGCCCCGATGTGGTCTCGGTCAGATAGGGCGTGTCGATCTGTTCTACATTGCCGAGGCAGACGATCTTGGTGCCCGGGCCTGCGCGCGTGATCAGGGTCTTGATCTGTTTCGGCGTGAGGTTTTGCGCTTCGTCCACGATCACGTAGCGGTTGAGGAAGGTGCGTCCGCGCATGAAATTCATGGCGCGGATCTTGATTCTGGAAGCGAGCAGGTCGTTGGTTGCCGCCCGGCCCCATGCACCGCCTTCCTGCGGCGAGGTCAATACTTCGAGATTGTCGGTGAGTGCTCCCATCCAGGGAGTCATCTTTTCTTCCTCCGTGCCTGGCAGGAAGCCGATATCCTCGCCTACCGAAACCGTGGCCCGAGTCATGATGATTTCACGGTAGCGCTGCTGGTCCAGCACCTGCGCCAGCCCGGCCGCAAGCGCAAGCAGGGTCTTGCCGGTGCCGGCAGTCCCCAGCAGGCTGACGAAATCCACATCCGGATCCATGAGCGCATTGAGGGCAAAATTCTGCTCGCGATTTCGCGCCTGGATGCCCCAGACCGTATGTGAGCCGCTGGAGTAGTCGTCGACGATCTGCAGCGTGGCCTTGCCGTTCCTGATGGACAGCACGCGCAGTTCGACTTCATTTTCGCCGGGTAGATAGAGGAATTGATGGGGGTGCCAATCCTCACTCTTGCCCATGGTCATTTCGTAGAACGTGTGCCCACGCTCCGACCACGAGCGAAGATCGGCGTGTTGGTCCCAGAAGTCGGCAGGCAACTCGTTGTGACCTGCATACAGCAAGCTGAAATCATCCAGGGCGCGATCATTCTCGTAGTCTTCCGCCTGGATTCCGGCGATGGAGGCCTTGATGCGGAGATTGATGTCCTTGGTGACCAGCACCACGGGAATCGTCGAGTGCTCTTCGCGCAAGGCAACAACAGCGGCAAGAATCAGATTGTCTGGCAGGGTCCGCTTCTTTCCGTTGGCGCTGTCGGCGGCTGTGCGGGTCTGGAAATGCAGCCGCCCCACCTTGGCCGAACGATCGAGCTGCAAGCCCTGTGGAAGCCGAAGATCCAGGCCCTGTTCGATCTTGCGGTTCTTGTCGTTCTCGATCAGCTCATTGATGAATCGGCTTACCTGGCGGGCATTGCGGGAGACTTCCGATTGGCCCTTCTTTGCCGCGTCGAGCTCCTCCAGGACCGTCATCGGTATGAAGACGTCGTGTTCCTCGAAGCGGAACAGTGAGGTCGGATCGTGCATCAGCACGTTGGTGTCGAGCACGTAGATACGCTTGCCTCGGGTCATTCAACTTCCTCAGGTTGGGAAAATCGGCATGCAGCGCCGAATGGGTGATGTGGAAGGCAGAGCACGCGCCTAACCTGCATTCTTGCGGGCATCCATCAGGGCATCCAGAACGGCCTGGGCATGGCCGGTGACCTTGACTCCCCGCCATTCCGCACGCAAAACGCCCTCCGGATCGATCAGGAAAGTGCTGCGCACAACACCCAGATGGCGCTTGCCGTAGAGCACCTTCTCGTGGATCACATCAAATGCATTGCACCAGGTTTCATCGGTGTCTGCGATGAGGGAGAAGGACAAGGCGTGCTTTTCGCGGAAACGCGCGTGCGAGGCGACCGAGTCGCGGGAAACGCCAAGAATGGTGCATCCGAGTTTCCGGAATCGTGGCGCGAGCTTGCCAAAGTCAACCGCTTCGCTGGTGCAGCCTGGCGTGGAGTCGCGCGGGTAGAAATAGATGACAACCCACTGGTTCAACAAGGTGTCGGATTCGAGCACATCTCCGCTATCGGTGGTGCCTGCAAGCACTGGAACGCGCTTGCCGATCCTGATCGGGTTTTGCCTTGCCATTGTGTTGTGTCGAGCCTCCAGCTAGAACTTCATAGGATCCATGATGGCATCGAGATTCAGGCCATCGCAGAACTCGAGGAAATCATCCCGCAACGCCGCCAGGTGCATGGTGCTGGGTATGCCGATGGTGATCTGGGCGGAGAACATGTCGGCGCCCGTCTGCATGGCTTGGTAGCGCGTCGAATGCAATTGTTCGATGCTGATGTTGCGATTTGCAAAGAATTCCGCGAGCTGGAAGAGAATGCCCGCTTTGTCGCTCGCGATCACTTCCACGATGTAGGGTAGGCAGCTCGACTGTTGCTGCTTGGCATTGGTGCGGAACTGGACCAGGCGCATCTCGCCGTTGCGATCAAGTTTTGCCAGTGCCGTTTCCAGTTTTGCGATGGCATCCCAGGGGCCCTGGGCAAGGACCTGAACGCTCAACTCGGCGCCCAGTGCGGCAACCCGTGCCTCGGCGACATTGCAGCCGCAATCGGCAACCCGTTTGCAAAGTGCCAGCAAGGGTGACTGATCCGGACTGGCGAGGGCGCTGGCCAACAGGAAATTGTCGTTGGCGTTGGGACGCGCCGCACGATTGCTCAAGACTGGCTTTCCTGCCTGTTTCACGGAGTCATCGGCACTTCGGCATGCAATCCAGACAATTGCCAAGCGAGGATACTGGCCGCTTCCCGCACCCGCAAGCAAAGCCATGCAGATATCGTCCAGGCTCCTGGCCCAGCAAACCATGCAATTCTCGCGAAAGGCCGCGGTCGGCTTGTTGGCAGCGGTGGCAGCCCCTAACATCCGGTTTCCCTGGTTTGAATCCGATTGCCGTGAATCTGTCCGGAAGCATCTGCGCCCTCGCAACACCGTTTCGAAATACCGACCTGGATCTGGAAGCGTTTGGACGTCTGATCGAGTATCAGATTGCAGGCGGTACCAGCGCAGTCGTGGTGGCAGGCTCGACTGGCGAAGGTGCATCCCTGGAGGCCGACGAACTCGTTCGCTTGCTGGAGCATGCGGTACGCGTTGTGGACGGACGCATGCCGGTGATCGCGGGCAGTGGTTTGCAGTCAACGCGAAAGACCATCGAGCAGACGCGCCTGGCACGCAATGCCGGTGCCGATTTGGCCCTCGTGGTAGTGCCTGCCTATGTTCGTCCAACCCAGGAAGGCCTGTTCCGCCATTTTCAGGAAGTGGCGGACAGCGCGGGCCTGCCGATACTTCTCTACAACGTGCCTTCGCGTACTGCGTGTGACCTGCTGCCGGAAACCGTTGCGCGGCTTTCCCCCCATCCGGCCATTGTCGGCATCAAGGAGGCGGTTGCCGATCCACTGCGCATGCGCGAGCTTTTGGGCTTGCGCTCGCAAGGATTCAAGGTCTACTCGGGTGACGATGCGACTTTCGCGCACGCCGTGCTGGGTGGCGCGGATGGCGTGGTATCGGTGGCGGCGAACGTTGCACCGAACGCGGTGCAGGATCTGTGCGCTCTGGCGGCCAAGGGAGATGCCGCGGCGGTGCAGGCGGCGAATGCAAGGCTCACCGATCTGTATGACATGCTCGGAGTCGAACCCAACCCGATTCCGGTCAAATGGCTGTTGCACAAGCTTGAAATGGGTTCGCACTGGCCGAGATTGCCGCTACTGCCGCTGAGCGCGGGGTATCATAGCCAGGCCGAGCAGGTGCTGGTCAGGCTCGGCCTGCTGCCGGTGGCGCCCGCTGCCACGTAAAACCTCACAATTCTGGATACCTTGACGTGAATCGACACCTTTCCATGGCGTTTGTGCTGCTTGCGGCAATGCTCGTGCTTCCGGGTTGCAGTTATTTGCGGACCAAGTTTGGTGGCAAGCAGGATGCCTACAAGGCAAGCGCACAAACACGTCCGCTGGAAGTCCCGCCGGATCTGGAGCTGCCGAATCGCAGTGGTTCCCTGGTCATTCCGGAACCTGCCGCAGGCAATTCCGCGGCCTTGGCAAATGATGCCGTCCCGGCGATGAGCGCCACGCCCGGTTCGGCTCCGCCCAGCGTCTCGGCCGTGACGGGTGGCGATACCATGCAGGTGGCCGACTCCCTGCAGAACACATGGCGACGGGTGGGACTTGCGTTGGAAAGATCAGGCGTGGCCAGCATCCAGTCCCGCGACGAAGCGTCGCGCACCTACGAGATCTCCACCCAGGCCAGGCAGGTTCGTTCTCCAGGGTGGTTCAAGCGCGTGGTGACACTCGGCATGGCGCGTGACCAGAAAGTAAGCACGCCGGTGCTGTTGAGGGTGCGGGTCAGTGGTGAAGACGGCGCCAGCAAGGTGACCATCGAGGGCGCGAATTCCAGTGCCGGGGACACGGCGGCGCGCGATGTCCTGGACACCCTGCGTCAGCGCATGTCCTGAGCGGTCCGGCAGCCGATGGCTGCCTCAAATCCTCAACGCTCCAGCAGCGGCAGCTTGTCCGGCTTGCCTTCCCACTCCTTGGCGTCATCCGGAGCGTCCTTGCGTTCGGTCAGTACCGGCCAGGCCTTTGACAGCTCGGCGTTCAGCTGGATGAAGGCTTCCTGGCCGGCGGGAACGTCATCTTCCGGATAAATCGCATTGATCGGACATTCCGGTTCACACAGGGTGCAATCGATGCACTCCTCCGGATCGATGACCAGGAAGTTGGGGCCTTCGTGGAAGCAATCGACAGGGCAGACCTCAACGCAGTCCGTGTACTTGCACTTGATGCAATTTTCCGTGACGACGAAGGGCATGTTCAGCATCGCTCCTGATTCGGGTTGGCCGAGGGCCATCGACACAGGGAGATGGCCAGGATCGCCCAGCGGCATGAGCCGATGGCGCTCCCTACGAGGTTCGAACTCGTGTTCCCGCCTTGAGAGGGCGGTGTCCTGGACCACTAGACGAAGGGAGCGGTGGCTGGGACAAATCGCACCGGGCGCGTAGTATAACGAAATCATAACTGCTCACCAATCGGTGAACGATGCTACTTTCAAGTGTGATCACGGAATGAACCTGCCTGAGGCGTCCAGCCACTCGGTACTAGCGAACGCCAAAAGTCTGGTACCGCGCATCATTCCCCGTGCCGAGCACGGGATTTCCCGCAAGAACATTTCCAACGGTGCGTTGCGCGTCCTTTATCGCCTCCACGAAGCCGGATTCCAGGCGTTTCTGGTCGGCGGTGCGGTACGCGACTTGCTGCTCGGTGGGCGCCCCAAGGATTTCGACGTGGCCACCAACGCCACGCCGGAACAGACCCGCGCCTTGTTCCGCAACTGCCGCTTGATCGGACGTCGATTCCGCCTCGCGCATGTTGTGTTCGGAAGGGAAATTGTCGAGGTCGCCACGTTCCGTGGAATAGGCGAGGAAGGCGATGGTGATCGCCATGTGGTCGATGGACGCATCCTGCGCGACAACGTCTACGGCGGCATCGAGGAAGATGCGATCCGTCGGGATTTCACCATCAATGCCCTGTACTACGATATCGCCGACTTCAGCGTGCGCGATTACGTCGGTGGCATCGTGGATCTCCAGCAACGCTCACTGAGGCTGATCGGTGATCCCGAGCAGCGCTACCGGGAAGATCCGGTGCGCATGCTGCGGGCGGCGCGGCTTTCCGCCAAGCTCGATTTTGCGATCTCCGAAGAGGCCGAAGCGCCGATCCGGGCCTTGGCTCCGCTGCTTGCGGACGTTGCCCCGGCACGACTGTTCGATGAATCGCTCAAACTGTTCCTGTCCGGCCACGGCCTGGAGAGCCTGCGTCGCCTGCACAGCCTGGATTTGCTCGGCCAGATCTGTCCAGCAACGGCGCGTGCCCTGGAAGGCCCGAATCGCGAGCGCTTTGGTCGTCTTTTGGGCCACAGCTTCCTGAGTACCGATGAGCGGGTACAGAATGATCGACCGGTCACGCCGGCTTTCCTGTTCTCGGCGCTGCTCTGGGAGCCGGTTCGCAGCGAGGCGGAACGCTTGCTTGGTGAAGGCTACGAGCATGCAAATGCATGGTCCGTCGCGGTGGAGCGCATTCTTCATCAGCAGGCCACGCGGATCGCCATTCCCAAGCGATTTGCCATGGCCATGGAAGAAATCTGGTTGTTGCAACCCCGCTTCGAGTTGCGCCAACGAAAGCGGGTGATGCGCCTGCTGGCCCATCCGAGGTTCCGGGCCGCCTACGATTTTCTCGTCCTGCGTTCGCATGAAGAGCCTGAGCTTTGTGAACAGGTTCAATGGTGGACGGAGGCGCAAGGCATGAGTGCCCACGACCTCTCGGAATCGCTCGCGGTGCCGAGTCCCGCGCGCAGCGAAGATGCGCCGGCAGGCAAGCGCAAGCGTCCGCGGCGTCGCAAGCGCAAGGCGGGATCCGCAGCCGGCGGAGCTGAAACAGCGACGCAGATTCCCGGCGAGTGACGAACACCATTGCCTACATCGGGATTGGCAGCAACCTCGACCATCCCCGGGCCCAGGTAGTCTCGGCAGTGCGGGCGCTCGGGGAGATTCCCGGGGTTCGGGTATCGGGCCGGTCTTCGCTGTACCTGTGCAAACCATGGGGGCGCGCAGACCAGCCGGATTTCGTCAACGCAGCCGTTCGCCTGGATACCAGTCTCTGCGCACGGCAATTGCTCGATGAATTGCTGGCCATCGAGCGTGAGGCAGGCAGAATCCGCGATGCGCAGCGCTGGGGGCCTCGTGTACTGGATCTTGACCTGCTCGCGCACGGTGATGAAACGCTTGATGAAGTTGGCCTTCAGGTTCCGCACCCGCGCCTGCGGGAGCGGGCGTTCGTCTTGCTTCCGCTGCTGGAGATTGATCCGAACCTGGCACTGCCGGGAGTCGGCCGGCTTGCCGATCGCCTAGGATTTGTCGATTGTTCGGGATGCGAACGTATTGCTGTCGAGTTCGATTGAGCATCCGGATTGGCAAAGCCGGCGCGAGCCAACATACTGTTTGGCCCCTTGAATCTCCCCGCCCGCACGAGTCATGTACACGGATCCAATTGACAAGCCTCGACCGTTGGTAACCGTTCCAGCGCTTCGCTCGCGCAAGCACAACGGTGAAAAAATCACCGCATTGACCTGCTATGACGCAAGTTTTGCCGCGGCCCTGGAACGTGCCGAACTGGATATCGCCCTGGTTGGCGATTCGCTGGGCATGGTGGTGCAGGGCCAGGACAGCACATTGCCTGTCACCCTCGAGCAGATGGTCTACCACTGCAAGGCAGTTGCGCGGGGGCTGCGTACGCCCTTGCTGATCGCGGACATGCCATTCATGAGCTATCGCGACGTGCCCGTGGCGATGGACAGCGCGACCCGACTTCTGGCCGAAGGCGGCGCGGCAATGGTGAAAGTCGAGGGGGCCGGCTGGGTTGTTGATGTGATCAAGGCCCTCGCAGAGCGCGACGTGCCCGTGTGCGCGCATCTGGGATTGACGCCGCAATCGGTGCACAAGCTGGGCGGTTACCGGGTGCAGGGCAAGCTTGAGGCCCAGGCGCAGCAACTGCTGGAGGACGCGCAGGCGGTCAGCAACGCCGGAGCGGATCTGCTGGTGCTCGAATGCGTACCCGCCGAACTGGCCACCCGGATCACGCGTGAGGTGCCCATCCCAACCATCGGCATCGGTGCCGGCGCGGGGTGCGATGGGCAGATCCTCGTTGTTTATGACCTGCTCGGCCTGACTCCGGGCAAGCGGCCACGTTTCAGCCGGAATTTCCTGCAAGGCCATGATTCGATCGAAGCGGCCCTGGCTGCCTACGTTGAAGCGGTGCGCGCTGGCAGCTTCCCTGGCCCGGAACACAGCTACTGAGGTCGTGATGCATATCTTTCGTGAGGCAAGCGCCTTGCGCGCGTGGGTGCGCGGGCAGAAGCAGCAGGGACATCGCGTCGGATTCGTGCCCACCATGGGCAATCTGCATGCCGGGCATTTTTCCCTGATCGAGATCGCGCGCCGGCACTGCGACCGGATCGTTGCCAGTGTTTTTGTCAACCCGACCCAGTTCGGGGAGGGCGAGGATTTCGATCGCTATCCGCGCACGCCCGATGCCGATGCCCATGGTTTGCGCGACCACGGATGCGATGCGCTCTTTCTTCCGGAGGTCGGCGAGATCTATCCATTTGGCGCAGCGCAGGGCGTTTGCGTCCATGTGCCCGGTTTGAGTGATGCGCTGGAAGGTGCAGCCAGACCCGGACACTTTGATGGTGTCGCCAGCGTGGTCTGCCGATTGTTCAACCTGGTGCAACCGGACCTCGCCGTGTTCGGCAGCAAGGACTACCAGCAGTTGCTCGTGGTTCGGCGCATGGCGAGCGATCTTGGATTCCCGCTTGAAATCCTCGGTGCGCCGATCGTGCGCGAGGCGAATGGCTTGGCCATGAGTTCGCGCAACCAGTATCTCGATGCCGCCCAGCGCGAGCAGGCGGCGATCATCCACGCGACCTTGCGCTGGATGTGCGAGCGCGTGAGGGCAAGCGACATGCCATTGGCCGAGATTGAACGAAAAGCATCTACTCGGTTGAGCGAGGCCGGGTTCTTGCCCGACTATGCGGTACTGCGCAATGCCGATGACCTTTCCGAGCCCAACGAGCACGTGCGCAGCGGTCTGGTGGCGCTGCTGGCTGCCCGGCTGGGCCCGGTCCGACTGATCGACAACATGGCCTGCGACCCTGCCGTGTGACGTGTTCACACCTTGCGCTGTGACGCGTATGGCATTTCGCAACAGCCTGTGGTATGGTTACAACCGTCCTCGGGGTTTTCGCAACGAATGGCGTCAAAACCCCTTGGCCACCAGGGCGCATTGCAGGTAATCGTCACTTAATTGAACCCTCGCGCGACATCGCTGCGAGGGTTTTTTTTGCCCGCAGGAAAGCCGCGAAATGAAGGCGGATCGTTAAAATAGTGTTTTTAATCAGGGTCCTGGCCACAGGGATTCCAAGCGTCAGCAAGGAGCGGCGAGCCCATGCGGCGGCCTTTGCGACGAAGTCGGGTGCCCGATGCGCCAAGTAGCAGGGGCCGTTGCGTTTATGCAACAAACGGGGTCTGGGCGCTTGGCCGATGCATTCAGTGACTTGCTTGGCCAACGTGGTCCCGTTTGGACTCCTGCTCTGCCAACGCCCACACCACATGTTCGCGCACCATGGCAGAGGGGTCATGCAGTCGGCTGCGCAGCGCATCGACCGTTTCCGGCCGATGGGGGGCGTTTCCGAGGGCCACGGCGACATTCCGCAGCCAGCCTTCGTATCCCGCGCGGCGAATGGGTGAACCTTCGGTTCGTTTCTGGAACTCCGCTTCCGTCCACGCAAACAGTTCGATCAGGCCACGGCCATCGAGTCCGTTACGCGGCATGAAATCCGACTCGCACGTGGGCCGGGCAAACTTGTTCCAGGGACAGACCAGTTGGCAGTCGTCGCAGCCGAAGATGCGATTTCCCATGGGCCGACGCAATTCGACCGGAATGGACTCGCGCAACTCGATGGTCAGGTAGGAAATGCAGCGGCGGGCATCAACCTGGTAGGGACCGATGATGGCCTGGGTCGGGCAGACGTCGATGCAGCGGCGACAGCTCCCACAGTGGTTGCTGGCCGGTGCATCCAGTGGAAGCTCCAGATCGGTGTACAACTCCCCGAGCAGGAACCAGGAGCCGGCCTGTCGATTGATGAGGCAGGTGTGCTTGCCGATCCAGCCAAGGCCGGCATTGCGCGCAAGCGCGCGCTCCAGCACAGGCGCGGAATCGACAAAGGCCCGATAGCCGAAGGGACCGACTTCGCTGGCCAATCGTTCGGCCAGCTTCTGCAGGCGATTGCGCATCAGCTTGTGATAATCGCGACCCAGCGCATAGCGCGCAACAAATCCCAGATCGGCATCAGCGAGCACATCCCAGCTGTCATGTGCCTGCTCGGGCTGGTAGTCCATGCGCACCGAAATCACGCGAACGGTACCGGCCACCAGTTCGGCAGGGCGCGAGCGCTTGCTGCCATGGCGTTGCATGTACTCCATGGAGCCGTGGCGTCCCGCTTCCAGCCAATTGAGCAGGTGGGCCTCGTCTTCCGAGAGCTCGATGCCGGCGACACCAAGCTGCTGGAAGCCCAATTCGGCAGCCCAGATGCCAAGTTTTTCCTTGAGGATTGTCGGATCGATTCCGGGCATGGAACCTGGGTCGTGTGCAACGGATCGGGCTGGCAGCATACGGGCATCCCGGGTAACGGCCAATCGCTCCGTATAATCACCGCATGCTGATCCAGAACTTCCGACAATCCTTGTTTCGGGTTGACCAGGTCCGTGAAATCGATGCCCACGCCATCCGGGCAGGAAAGATTGCCGGAATCGAACTCATGCGGCGGGCGGCGTTTGCGGCATTCTCCTGCCTGCGCAAGCGCTGGCCCCAGGCACGACGACTCACCATCGTGGCTGGACCCGGCAACAACGGGGGCGATGCTTTTCTGATGGCGGTCCTGGCCAAAGCCGAGGGCCTTGCTGTCGAGCTCGTGGCCAGTTCGGAGCAGTCGCGCGGCGATGCCGAAACTGCGCGGGGAAGTTGGCGCGATGCCGGTGGAAGCATTCGACTCGCCCAGGTCGATGCCGTGCTGCCGTCTGCAGATGTCATCGTGGATGGTCTGTTCGGAACCGGCATCAGCCGGGCGCCGGCGGGCATCGATGCGTTGCTCATCGAGCGCATGCAGCAAGCCACTGGCAGGCGGCTGTCGCTGGACGTTCCTTCCGGCCTTGATGCCGATACGGGATTTGCACCCGGTGTTGCGCTCAAGGCCGACGCAACCATCAGCTTTGTTGCCTGGAAACGCGGCCTGTTCACGGCCGATGGCATGGATTGCTGCGGCGAACTTGAGCTGGATACCCTTGCAATTCCGTATTCGTCCTATGCCGGCAGGGATGCCGATGCCAGGCTGCTTGGCATCGAGCTGTTCAATCAATTCCCGGTCCGCAAAAGAAATGTAAACAAGGGATGTTTTGGACATGTTCTGGTTGTCGGCGGTGAATCCGGCATGGCTGGCGCGCCTCGCCTGGCCGCCGAAGCATCCTTGCGGGCCGGTGCCGGCCTGGTCAGTGTTGCCACGCGTCTGGCGCATGTCGCGCCGATCAATGCATCGCGCCCCGAGATCATGGCGCATGGCGTGGACGATCCGCAGATGCTGGATGCACTCATCGAACGCGCGAGCGTGCTGGCCGTAGGGCCTGGACTTGGCGTGCGTGGCTGGGGCCATGCCTTGTGGGATCGGGCCGTGCATGGCGGCAAGCCCATGGTTCTGGATGCCGACGGGCTCAACCTGCTGGCAAGCCACGCATCGCCGGACATGCAGATTTCAGTGATTACCCCGCATCCGGGCGAGGCCGCGCGACTCCTTGGTTGCGATGTGGCCGGGATCCAGAAAGATCGATTCGCATCGGTGCGGCGATTGGCAGAAAAGTTCGACTGCGTTGCCGTGCTCAAGGGGGCGGGGACTCTTGTCGCCGATCCGCGAGGGCAGGTGGCCTTGTGTCCATTCGGCAACCCGGGCATGGCCAGCGCCGGCATGGGTGACCTGTTGACTGGCGTCATTGCCGGCTTGCTTGCGCAGGGGATGTCGCCCTGGGACAGTGCATGCCTCGGCGTGCTTGCGCATGCGGTTTCCGGTGATCGCGCAGCTCAGGGCAGGCCGCGAGGTTTGCTCGCCAGTGACCTGTTGTTGCCACTACGCGACTGTGTCAACGGCGCGGTCGCATGCGCCCACGAATGAACTGGCCGGGCCTGGACGAAGCGGCGCTGATCGGCGTGGCGCAGGCGCTGGGTCGCGTGATGGGCGCCTCCGGCGTCGTCTATCTGGAGGGTGACCTGGGTGCCGGCAAGTCCACCTTCGTGCGCGCCCTGCTCGGTGCGCGAGGCGTCGGCGAGCGTATCAAGAGTCCGACCTACAGCTTGATTGAAACCTACGCGGTGGCGGGCAATTCCGCGCACCATCTTGATCTGTACCGGATCGCCAATGCCGATGAACTGGAATGGCTGGGCTTGCCGGACCTGCTGGATGAATCGACCCTGTTGCTGGTTGAGTGGCCAGAGCGTGCAACTGGGGCCCTGCCGTTTCCGGACTTGCGGGTGCGCCTGCAACATGCGGGAAATCGCCGAGATCTGGAACTTGAAGCGCGTACGGCAACGGCCGGAAAGTGGTTGTCGGAACTTGCGCAAGCCGCTCCCGGAGCGATGGACGGGAGCTCGCAGTCACTTTAGGTTTTGCTCGCATATATCGGATTTGAAACGAAAAAGACTTGAAATCCGGCGTGGTTTTGCGCTTGAATGCGTGCGCATGACCGGAATCCTTCCAGCGATGACGCGAATTCTGCTTGGCGGCTGGCTGCTGCTCGGGCTTTCGTCGACCGTTCACGCTGCGGAGCTGAAGGCGCTTCGTGTCTGGGCTGGACCGGAATACACGCGCGCGGTGATCGATGTTTCAGGACCTGTTGAATACCGGGTATTCGAGCTGGAGAAGCCCGACCGCCTGGTGCTCGACGTGCAGGCCAGCACCTTCGCTGCCGGCTACGCTGCCGCCGAAGCCAATGGATTGCTCAAGGCCGTGCGCAGTGGCAAGCATGGCAATCGGGATCTGCGCGTGGTATTCGATCTCGCCGAAGGCGTCAGGCCAAAGAGCTTCCTGCTGCCGCCCGCCGAGAAGTTCGGCTATCGGCTGGTGCTGGATCTGTATCCGGAGAGCAGTGCGCAGCCCGTCAAGACCGTGGCAAAAGCATTGCCGGCCGAGTCCTCGCGCGACGTGATCATCTCGATAGACGCAGGTCATGGCGGCGACGATACGGGCGCCATCGGCGCCACCGGAACCTACGAGAAGGTGATTACCCTCGCGGTTGCGCGTGAATTGAAGCGCATCGTCGACAACGAACCGGGCATGAGCGCCGTGCTCACCCGCGACAGCGATTTTTTCATTCCGCTCAAGGATCGTTACCAGAAGGCACGCGACGCCAAGGCCGATCTGTTTGTGTCCGTGCATGCGGATGCATTCACCAAGAGCGAGGCAAAGGGAAGCTCGGTCTGGGTGTTGTCTCCGCGCGGCGCGACCAACGAAGCGGCGCGCTGGCTGGCCGACCGCGAGAACCGCGCGGACCTCGTTGGCGGGGTTTCCCTGGACACGCGCGATGACACGCTCGCTGCCGTCCTCTTGGATCTGTCCCAGGGCGCGACGATGGAAGCAAGCAACGCGGTCGCAGGCCAGGTGCATGCATCGATGCGCCGAGTGGGGCCAACCCACAAGGCACATGTGGAACGTGCCAATTTCATGGTGTTGCGTTCGCCGGACGTGCCGTCGATCCTGGTGGAAACGGCGTTCATCTCGAATCCTGCCGAAGAGCGGCGTTTGAAGAATCCGGCGGAGCGCGCCAAGCTGGCCGAGGCGATCCTGGATGGCATCCGCAACTATTTCCGAATGACTCCGCCCCCCGGCACCTGGTTTGCCCAGGAAGACAACCGAATTCGGGCGAGTCGGCATGTGGTCACCCGCGGCGAGTCGCTGAGCGGGATTGCAGCACAGCACGGCACGTCTGTTGCGGCCCTGCGCAGTGCCAACAAGCTCGTTCAAGACGTCGTGAAGGTTGGTGACGTGCTGGAGATTCCGCAGGGCTGATCCAGATCGCGGCCGGACAAGGCACATGGTGCGATCCGCTATGATGCGCAACCTGCTGCCTACCGCGTTCCGATGTCGCGCATCCGTTCCCTGCCCACCGAACTGGTCAATCAAATCGCTGCCGGCGAGGTGATCGAACGACCTGCGTCGGTGGTCAAGGAACTGGTCGAAAACAGCCTGGATGCGGGGGCGCGACGCGTCGAAGTCGATATCGAGGAGGGCGGCGCACGCCTGATTCGCGTGCGTGATGATGGTTCTGGCATTGAAGCCGATGACCTGCCCCTGGCAATTGCTGCCCATGCCACCAGCAAGATCGCCAGTTTCGAAGATCTTGAGCGCGTCGCCACCCTCGGATTCCGCGGCGAGGCCCTGCCTTCTATTGCATCGGTGTCGCGTTTTGCCCTGACCTCAAGGCAGGCGGGTGCGGATTCCGCTTTTCGCATTGAAGTGGATGGCGGCCGGGTGCGCGAACAGCGACCGGCACAGCACGCCAGCGGCACCAGCATCGAGGTGCGCGATCTTTTCTACAATTTGCCGGCACGTCGGAAATTCCTGCGCGCCGAGCGCACCGAGTTCAATCATGTGGATGATCTGGTGCGCTCGATTGCATTGGCACGCGAAGATGTCGAGTTTCGCCTGAGCCACAACGGCAAGGTTGTACGGCTGTACAAGGCATCACGAGATCAGGCGGATACATCGCAACGGATATCCGAGGTGCTTGGCGCGGAATTCCTCGGCAACAGCATGCGCATCGGTCAGGAAGGTGCCGGCATGCGCCTGCACGGATGGGTCGGTTTGCCCACGGCGTCGCGTTCGCAGGCGGACCAGCAGTATTTCCACGTCAATGGTCGCCTGGTGCGTGATCGCGTGGTTGCGCATGCCGTTCGCCAGGCCTATGCGGACGTGCTCTTCCATGGCAGGCATCCGGCCTTCGTGCTGTTTCTGGAAATGGATCCGCTTGGCGTGGATGTAAACGTGCATCCGGCCAAGACCGAGGTGCGATTTCGCGAATCCCGCCTTGTGCACGACTTTCTGTATCGAAGCCTGCACGAGGCCCTGGCAGACACGCGCGCGGGCAGCAGCCTGCAGTCGGCGGCACAGGGAGCCGACGCGCAACACCTCGCGGCGTCGGTTCCGTCGGCCTTGCAATCGGGCCTGCGCCTGGGAGTCGGTGAGCCGCTGGCCGACTATGCCGCGCTGCTTGGTCGCAGTCCGGGGTCGGTGCCATCCGGTCCGATGCCGGACAACGCCATGTACGGGCTCGCTCAGGATGCCGATGGCGGACAGATTCCACCGCTGGGATTTGCCATCGCGCAGCTGCACGGCATTTTCGTGCTCGCACAAAACGCGCATGGCCTGATTCTGGTCGACATGCACGCTGCGCACGAGCGAATCACCTACGAACGCCTGAAGGCATCGCACGATGGCGAGGGAATCCGCGCGCAGATGCTGCTGGTGCCGCAGATGATTGCAGTCAGCGAGCGCGAGGCCACCGTGGTCGAGGAAAATGCCGAGAGCTTCGAGGAGCTGGGTTTTGACATTGCCCGCGGCGGCCTGCAGAGCATCACCGTGCGCCGTGTCCCTGGTCTGCTGGCCAGCGGCGACATCCAGCAGCTGGTGCGCGATGTGATTGCCGATCTGGCTACCCACGGCAGTTCACGTCGCGTCGAGGAAGCCCGCAACGACCTGCTTTCGACCATGGCGTGCCATGGTTCCGTGCGAGCAAACCGGCGCCTGAGCCTGCCCGAGATGGACGCGCTGCTACGCGAAATGGAAGCGACCGAGCGCTCTGCGCAGTGCAATCACGGGCGCCCAACCTGGGTGCAGCTGACCTTGCCGGAACTGGACAAACTGTTCCTGCGCGGCCGATGATCGATTCTTCAGCCAGACCTTCAGGAAAACCACGAATGTTGATGACCGGATTGTTGCTTGCAGTCAGTGTTGCGGGGACGCAAGTCGTCTCCGCTGATAGCGCGGATGCCTACGTGAAGGAGATTGAAGCCTGGCGTGCAGCTCGCCAAGAGCGCTTGAAATCGCCAAGCGGCTGGTTGTCGCTGGTGGGTCTGGATTGGCTCAAGCCCGGTGTCAACACGATCGGCAGCGGCAAGGGGAATGACATTGTCATTGCCAAGGCACCCCCGCGACTGGGTTCCATCGAATGGAACAAGGACACGGTCAGGTTGACCCTGAACGACGGTTCGGGCGCGCAGATTGACGGCAAGACGTCGGAGGGTGCTGAGCTGCTCGGAGACGACCACGAGAAGCCCACGATCGTGAGTTTCGGAACGGTCAGCTTCTATCGCATCAATCGTGGCGACAAGGTCGGCTTGCGCATCAAGGACAGCGAAGCGGAAACACGCAGCAAATTTCTCGGACTCGATTATTTTCCGGTCGATCCGGGTTGGCGCGTCGAGGCCAAATGGGTTCCGTTCGATCCGCCGCAATCCCTCGGCATTCCCAATGTGCTCGGCGTCATCGAACAGATGCCGGTGCCGGGCAAGGCCGTTTTCGAACACGATGGAAAAACCCTCGAGCTGATGCCGGTGCTGGAAGCAGAAGGCGCCACCGAGTTGTTCTACATCATTGCCGACCGCACCAGCGGCAAGCAAACCTACGGCGCCGCGCGATTCATCTACTCGGACATGCCCAAGGACGGCAAGGTCGTGATTGATTTCAACAAGGCCTACAACCCGCCGTGTGCGTTCACGCCGTTTGCCACCTGTCCGATTGCTCCCCCGGAGAACCGCTTGTCGGTGGCCATCGAGGCGGGTGAGAAGAAATACCGCGGCGGCCACGACTGAAACCGGTCGGGAGCGGGGCAACGCACGGGCCGTAACTGTGGCCCGCATCGGCCAAGCAGATGCCCGGCTTCAGGCTCCCGTGAAATGCGGCTTTCTGCGCTCGAGGAAAGCACTGGTTCCCTCGCGCATGTCCGCGGTCGTGGTGCAGACCGCGAATGCCTTGCTCTCATAGTCCATGCCTTCGGCACTGTTGCCTTCGCCGCCGACAAGGACTGCATCAAGGATGCCGGCTAGCGCATGCGGCGCCGAGGCGGCGAGCTGGTCGGCCACGCTGTCGACTTCCTGATCCAAGGAATCGCTTGTGACCACCCGTCCCAGCAATCCAATCTGGTATGCCCGCTGCGCATCGACGGGGGCACCGAGCAGACACAATTCCAGGGTTGCGGCGCGACCGGCCAGGCGCAGCATGCGCTGTGTCCCGCCAAATCCGGGCAGCAGCCCCAGGGTGATTTCCGGCAGTCCCAGGCGGGTTTTCTCGCTGCCAATGCGCAGATGGCAACTCATGGCGATTTCCAGCCCGCCACCCAAGGCAAAGCCCTGGATGCGTGCAATCACCGGTTTGCCCAGCAATTCGATGGTGCGCATCATGCGCTGGCCGGCACGGGAAAAGCGGTGCGCGTCAACGGCGCTCAATGCGCTCAGTTCGGCGATGTCGGCCCCGGCCACGAACGCCTTTTCGCCCGAACCGGCCAGCACGACGACACGCACGCTCCCATCCTCGCGGGCCTGGTCGAATGCCACCTGCAGCTCGCTGATGGTCTCGTGATTGAGCGCATTGAGCTTGCTCGGCCGGTTGATGGTGATGGTGCGCACCGCACCCCGGTTGTTGATCAGCAGGTTCTGGAATTCCATGGTCGTGTGCTGTAGCAGGTTGTTGAAAATCGTTGGCGAGGCAGCCAGTGCAAGACAAAGACAGGCGAAAAAGCGCTGTTTACGTACTGTAAATGAGCATTTTGAGCCTGTTTCTATCGCAGCAATGGCAACGCAGGTAGTTTTTCAACAGCCTGCGAGGGGGCCGGTTCAGATAGAAGGCGGATAATAGCAGCGCGCCGTCGGGCCGAACTTTGTCCGCCGCTTGCGTTCCCTGAAGGCTCCTGGGATCGCATTGGAGCGCGGACGCGGCTCAGGTACACTGTGCGGCCCGCGCGGACCCCGGATATCGGCGGTTCCAGCCACGCAGGCACATTTTCGTTCCAGATTCCTCCCGGAGGCAGCATGAAATTTGGTTTGTCACTTGCCATGGCGACGTTGTTGGCGGCAGGGCCGGTTCTGGCCCAGGACACAACGTCGGAGAAGGGCAAGCTGTCCTATGCGATCGGTTATCAGATCGGCAAGGACTTCAGTGATCGCAAGATGGATGTCGACGTCAACACCGTCATCCGCGCCTTGCAGGACGCGTACGGCAAGCGCACCCCGGCCATCAGCGAAGAAAAGATGCGTGAGATCCTCACCGCATTCCAGTCGAAGATGATGACCGAGGCAAAGGCCGAGTACGACAAGGTTGCTGCCACCAACAAGGCCAGCGCCACCCGCTTCATGAGCGAAAACAAGACCAAGAAGGGCATTGTCGTGCTTCCTTCGGGCTTGCAGTATCGCGTGATCGAGGAAGGCACCGGCAAGCAGGTTGCGCCGACCGCCGAAGTCACCGTGCATTACCGCGGTTCGCTGTCGGATGGCCTTGAGTTCGACAGTTCCTTCGCCCGCGGCGAGCCGGTCAAGTTCAAGGTCAACGAAGTGATCAAGGGCTGGCAAGAAGCCTTGTCGCGGATGAAGGTGGGCGACCATTGGCAGATCTTCCTGCCGCCGGATCTTGCCTACGGTGATCGCGGCCAGCCGCCGCGCATCGGTCCGAATCAGGCCCTGGTGTTCGACATCAAGGTCATCAGCTCGAACTGATTTGCATCGCAATACCGAGCAAACGCCACGGGTTTCCGTGGCGTTTGCATTTGCGGGGGTCAGGGGAAGTCGCGCATCTCCTCGACCGCGCGTTCCATGTCGAGCTTGATGCGGTTGATGATGCGCATGGCGGATTCGGTGCTGGCGTCATCCACTTCTCCGCCTGCGACGCCGGCTTGTCCACGGCTGACAATCTCGGCTTCGTCGTCAATCACGAACTGGGCAAGGTACACATAGCCCTGGCGCAGGCCTTCCTTGACTTCCGGATGTTCCGGACCCAGTTCCCTGAGCAGGGTGAGGATGGCGAATCGAATGGACTCGCGTGCATGCGGCAACAGGCTCTCGGGCAGGCCGTAGACACCGGGCTCGACCAGGGCCAGGACTTTTCCGTAATCGCTCACGACCTTTGTTGCCATTGCCAGCATGCGCGGCATCCTGATTGCGGTTTCGCGCTAATGTACCAGCAGCTTTCCAACCTTCGGCAGTTTGTGGATTCATGGCGTGTGATATTTCCCAACCCGTTCTCAGTCCCTGCATCGGCATCTGCCAGTTGGGCGACGATGGCCTGTGCATCGGGTGCTTCCGCACCGCCAGCGAAATTGGCGCGTGGATGAGCATGGGCAGCAACGAGCGTGCGCGCCTGATGAACGAGGTGTTGCCGCTTCGCGAAGCCGGTCATCCATGAGCGAGCACCTCGACATCGGGCGACTGCGCAGGGCGGTGCGACCACTGCAGGATCCGCCGCAACCGCCTGGCTGGAACGCGAGCGATTTTCCCGAACTGTGGTCCGATCGGCCGGCCCTGCGCCAGGCCGCGGTCCTGTTGCCGGTGGTATGTCGCAATGATGCATTGAGCATGCTGTTCACCCGTCGCAACGAATCCATGCGCCAGCACGCCGGCCAGGTGAGTTTTCCCGGTGGGGCGGTGGAATCCGGGGACAGTGATGCGATCGCAACGGCCTTGCGTGAAACCCGGGAAGAAACCGGCATCGACGCCGGATTCATCACGCCATTGGGGTTCCTCGATTGCTTTGACACGATCTCGGGATTTTGCGTCTCGCCGGTCGTCGCACTGGTTCGCGAGGGCTTTGCCGTTGCCCCGGATCCGCGCGAGGTAGCCGAGGTGTTCGAGGTTCCGCTTGACTACATTCTCGAGCCTGATCGCATGCAGCGCTCCGAAATTCTCTGGCATGGCCGGGGCCGGGAGATCTTCGAGTTCGACTATGCCGGCAAGCGCATCTGGGGCGCAACCGCTGCGATCCTGCAAAATCTTCTACGACGACTGGAGGCTCTGGCATGAGTCCGCTCATTTCTCCAAGCGAGCTGGCGGCCGGCATCGCGGCCGGTACAGTGCTCGTGGTCGATTGCCGCAAGGAGCTTTCAAATCCCGACGGTGGCCAGCAGGCTTACCGGGAAGCACACATTCCCGGTGCCTGGTATGCGGATCTGGACCACGAACTTTCCGATCTGGGCAAGACGGGACTGGGTCGGCATCCCTTGCCGGATGAGGCGGCATTCTCGAACACCCTGGCCAGTTGGGATTGGACGCCGGATTTGTGTGTCGTCGCCTATGACGATGCGGGTGGTGCCATGGCTGCTGCGCGCTTGTGGTGGCTGTTGCGCGTGGCCGGAATCACCAATGCCCGGGTCCTCGATGGCGGCTGGTCAGCGTGGCAGCGTGAAGGCCGGCCCGTGGACGCCACCGTGCCGCAGCCCCGGTCGGGGTCGGTTTCAATTCATTTTGATCCTGCGCAAATGGTGGATTTCGATGCCCTCGGCGAAGGACTGGCGCGAAACACGATCTGCCTGCTGGACGCGCGTGGTGCAGCTCGATTCCGCGGCGAGGTCGAGCCCCTCGATGCCGTGGCCGGGCATGTGCCGGGTGCGCGCAACCGGCCGTTTTCCGACAATCTCGATGCACAAGGGCGGTTCAAGCCTGCGGACATATTGGCTGCGGATTTCAAGCGGTTGACCGCAGGATGCAATCCCGATTCCGTGGTGCACATGTGTGGATCCGGGGTTACCGCCTGTCACAACCTGCTGGCCATGGAGCATGCCGGTCTGACCGGTTCGCGCCTGTTCGCGCCGTCCTGGAGCGGCTGGATCAGCGACGCGACTCGTCCTGTGGCTGGTCCGGGTAAGGCCTGACGAAAAACTACCTGCGTTGCCATTGCTGCGGTAAAAGCAGGCTCAAAATGCTCATTTACACCACGTAAACTGCGCTATCTCTCCTGCTTTTGCCTTGCACTGGCTGCCTCGCCAACGTTTTTCAACAGCCTGCCAAATTCAATTCGGCAGCCAAAAACGGCCTATACTGCCGCTGCGCCGATGCGGCGCCTTGCCAAACAAGGGTTCAACACAACTTGAGCACTTCCGAAATCCGTCCCCGCACGCGCCGGCCCTCAACCACTGCGCCGGCAAAAAAGGTTGCTTCCAAGGCAGCCCAATCCACCAAGGCCAAGCGCCCGGACACGACCGGCAAGCCCGGCAAGAAGCCCGTCAAGCGCACCGCCAGCAAACCAGCGGCAAAACCCGCAAGCAGTACCCGCACCCGGCAGGCAGCGAAGGTTTCGCCGAAGCCGCGCGCGAAGCGGACCAAGCCCGACCTGCAGCTCGATGCCTACCAGAAGCTTCACCACGCGGTGACGGGGGCGCTGGAAGACTTGAAGGCGCGCGACACGCGCGAGATCGACGTGCGCGGCAAGACGTCGGTAACCGACCTGATCGTGGTCACCAGCGGCACCTCGACCCGCCATGTCAAATCAATTGCCGATGAAGTCGTGCGCAGCGCCAAGAAGATCGGCTTGCCTCCGATCGGCGTGGAAGGGCAGCGCGAGGCAGAGTGGGTGCTGGTCGACCTTGGCGACATTGTGGTCCACGTCATGTTGCCGCGCGCGCGCGAGTTCTACGGCCTCGAACGCTTGTGGACAGTGGGCGACGAGGAGCATCCCGCAGCGCTTGCCGGTTGACCGGCCACCGGCATGCGCACGCGGCTGATCTCGGTCGGCGAGCGAATGCCCGATTGGGTCGAGCAGGGTTTTTCCGAGTACCGCAAACGCCTCTCGCGAGAGCTTCCGCTGGAGCTGGTTGAAGTTCCGCTGGGGCATCGTGGCAAGGGTCGTGATGCCGCGCGCGCCACCCAGGAAGAAGGCCAGGCCGTGCTTGCTGCGATTGCCGCGGACACGCATGTGGTGGCCCTGGATGTTCGCGGCAAGCAGTGGAGCAGCGAACAACTGGCCAGCCACCTCGGCGAATGGCGAATGCAGGGACGCGGCCTGGCTTTGGTGATCGGAGGCCCCGACGGGCATGCCGATGCCGTACTGCAAAGGGCCAACCAGCGCTGGTCGCTGGGCGAGCTGACCTTGCCACACATGCTGGTGCGGCTCGTCGTGGTCGAGCAGCTGTATCGTGCCACCACCATCCTGGCCGGGCATCCGTATCATCGGGCCTGAACCAGGCTGCCACTTTCCCCGCCATCGGGAGCGATTGCCCACATGTTGTATCTCGCATCCAAATCGCCTCGGCGACGGCAATTGCTGGAACAGATCGGCATCCGTTTCGATGTGCTTGATGTTGATGTCCCGGAAATCCGTCGGATCGACGAGCCTGCCGAGGACTATGTGTCGCGGGTGGCGCGGGAAAAGGCTGGCGCCGGCCTGTTGCAGGTGGCGGCAGCTGCAGGCGCATGTGTGCTGGGTGCCGACACCGAGGTGATCCTGGATGGCGAGGTGTTCGGCAAACCCGCTGACGCCGGCGATGCGGTCGCCATGCTAGCGCGTCTATCCGGACGCACCCATCAAGTCGTGAGCGTGGTCTGGTGTGTTGACGCCTCGCGCGAGGTGCATGCGGTTTCCGTCAGCGACGTGCGTTTCGACACGCTCAGCCAGGGGCGGATCGAGGACTATGTGGCGAGCGGCGAGCCCTTTGGAAAAGCCGGCGCCTATGCAATCCAGGGCCTTGCCGCAACCTTCGTGAGTCGGCTCGAAGGCAGTTTTTCCGGCGTGATGGGCTTGCCCCTCCATGAAACCTGGCGCGTGCTCTCGGAATTGCGCGTGAACCACACCCAGGCAAAGCGTGCCCCTGGGCCCTGAATCGGGTCTTTTCCCATTCGACAAGCTGTCATCCTGCCAGCTATAAACTACCTCAAGTTCTCAAGCCAAATTCCTGTCGTGAGCGAAGAAATCCTGATCAACGTGACCCCGCGCGAAACCCGCGTTGCGCTGGTCGAGAACGGCATGCTGCAGGAAGTGCATATCGAGCGCGCCAGCCGGCGCGGCTATGTCGGCAACATCTACAAGGGCAAGGTGAGCCGGGTCATGCCGGGCATGCAGGCGGCATTCGTGGAGATCGGCCTCGACCGTGCCGCCTTCCTGCATGCCTCCGACATCATCCGTCCGCAATCCCCGCTGCTCGGTGAAAACGGCGAGAACCAGCCAGCGCCGACACCGCCGATCAACGAGCTCCTGCGCGATGGCCAGGAAATCGTGGTGCAGGTGGTCAAGGACCCGATCGGCACCAAGGGCGCACGCCTGACCACGCACCTGTCGATTCCATCGCGCTACCTGGTGCTCTTGCCATACAGCAGCGTGCTCGGCGTTTCCGTGCGCATCGAGGATGAAACCGAACGCATGCGCCTGAAGGAAATCCTGGCCGAATCGATCGGCGAGAATCCGTTGGGCTACATCCTGCGCACCAATGCCGAAGGGCAGATGCGCGAAGCCCTGGTGGAAGACATTGCGTACCTGGGCAAGCTCTGGTCGGACCTGCACGCACGGATGGGTAGTGCACGAGTCGGCACGCGCGTCTACGAAGACTTGCCCTTGGCATTGCGTGCATTGCGCGACCTGATGCGCCCCACCATCGAGAAGGTGCGCGTGGATTCCCGCGAAACCTTCGAACGCATACTGGATTTCGCGGGGCGGTTCATGCCGGACCTGGCCGATCGCGTCGAACACTATCCGGGCGAGCGGCCCATTTTCGACCTGTACGGAATCGAGGATGAAATCCAGCGCGCGCTGCGCAAGGAGGTTCCGCTCAAGTCCGGCGGCTACCTGATCGTCGACCAGACCGAGGCGATGACCACGATCGACGTCAACACCGGCAGCTTCCTCGGCAACCGCAATCTCGAAGAAACCGTTTACCGCACCAACCTCGAAGCGGCCCAGGCCGCGGCACGGCAACTGCGCCTGCGCAACCTCGGCGGAATCATCATCATCGACTTCATCGACATGATCGATGAGGAGCACAAGCGGCAGGTGATTCGCCAGTTGGAAAAATCGCTGGTGCGCGATCACGCCAAGACCACGGTGTACGAAATGTCCCCGCTGGGACTGGTTGAAATGACGCGCAAGCGGACCACCGAGAGCCTTGAGCGCCAGTTGTGCGAACCCTGCCAGGCGTGCAGCGGACGTGGCAGCATGAAGACTGCGGAAACGGTGACTTACGAAATCTTCCGCGAGATCACCCGTGCGGTACGCCAATTCGATGCAGAAAAGCTGCTGGTTTTGGCCACCCCGGATGTGGTGTCGCGCATCCTTGACGAGGAATCCACCGCGGTTGCCGAACTGGAGGAGTTCATCGGCAAGACCATCCGCTTCCAGGCCGAGGAGCACTACGCGCAGGAACAGTTTGATGTCGTGCTTCTCTAGGGAATCTCTGATTTTGTTCGTCATTCCGGCGAGGCGCTCTACAACAGCCGAATGGCTGGTCAAGCCGGAAACCCATCGTGATCTTGTTCCAATGGAATCAAGGTCAAAATGGACCCCGGCGTATGCCGGGGTGACGAAAATTGTGGTTGATCAGAGTTACCCTAGGGAAATTCTGAACAAGTACGGAACTCATTCGTCGCGAGCAAGCTCGCTCCCACAAAATCAAGCAATGGTGGGAGCAAGCTTGCTCGCGACAATACTTGTTCAGATCTTCCCTGGCTCCTGTGTGCTTGCTGCCGATGGATGGCTGTAGGCGATCATGAGCGGTTTTCGCCGTCGCCTGCGGCACCTGCGCTTTTTCCTGCAGGCCGTGTTTTCGATCGTCTTGATTGCTGCCGCGTTGCTGGTCGGCTGCATGCGCCTGGCCCTGCCGTGGTTGGCGGCAAATCCCGAACGCATCGAAGGCTGGCTCGGGGATCGCATTGGTCGTGCGGTCGATATCGGCAAGGTTGACTGGATCTGGACCCGATCCGGCCCGCGCCTGTTGTTCGACAGGATTGAAATTGCCGCGGGTGCGGATGGCACCCCGGCGCTGGAATTGGCTCGCACTGAACTGGCGCTCAATCTTTACGCGGCGTTCCAGAAGAACCGTGCCTGGAACGAGTTTCGCCTGGTCGGGCTCAAGCTCGGTTTGACCCGGGATGAATCCGGTGTCTGGAGCCTGAGTGGAGACGCCGGCTTGAGTCGCGCCGCCGGCGGCGGCTCCATGGGCGCGCTCGGCGCGGTGGTGCTGGCCGATCTTGATCTTTCTATCGAGGATTCCTCGCACCAGGTCAACCTGAAGTTGCATGTGCCGGAGTTGCGCGTTGTCAATTTGGGCAACATCACGCGCGTGCTGGGCCAGCTTGAGCCCGGCTTGAATCCCCATGCTTCGCCGCCCTTGTCACTGGTCGCCGACATCGACATGGCGCAGCGTTCAGGCCAGCTCTATGCCGGGGGCCGGCAAGTGGACCTTGCCGGTCTCGGTGCTAACCAGGCCATGGATGGAATCGCGATACGCTCCGGTACCGGCAGTCTCGAGCTGTGGGCGAGCTGGGAAGCGGGGCGGGTGCAGGCACTCACCAGCCGCATGGAACTGGGCAATGTTGTCCTGCAAGGGCGCCAGGCACTGGCGGTGGATGCCGCCACCCAGGTCGAACCGCAGGCTGCTTTTGATCGTCTGCGCACGAGTGCGCGTTGGCAGCGCAAAGCCAAGGGCTGGAGCCTGGATCTTGCGGATACAACGTTCACCCAGCAGGGCCTGCAAGGATCGCCAGCACGCGCCAGCGTCGAGTTCCTCGATGGTCGGGCGAGTGCGCAAGTCGATGCGCTCGAGTTGGGGCCACTGGGGTCACTTGCCATGCTCAGCGGCCGCGTGCCGGAGAAGGCACGGCGCTGGCTTTATCTCGCAAGTCCGCGTGGCAAGGTACGCAATGTTGATTTGCGCTGGAACGGATTCGAGGATTTTTCAGTGGATGCAGGCCTCGATGGCCTCAGCATGCGCAGCGTCGATGGCATTCCCGGAGTTGATCCGCTGTCCGGCGAGCTGCATGGTGACAGCGAAGCGTTGTTGCTGAACCTGCCACGCCAGGCTTCGCGCATCGAATTGCCCAAGGTCTTCCGCAAGGCCTTCGAGCTGTCGAGGCTGGATGGTGATGTGCTTGCCTGGCGGGATACCGGCGACTGGATCGTGCGCACGCCGCGCTTGCTGGTCGATGGCGAGGAATTCTCGATCGTCGCGCGTGGTGGTCTTGCGTTCCAATCCGATCATACGCGCCCACTGATCGACCTCGCCGCGGTGGTGATGCACGCAAAGGTGGATGCGGCCAAGCTGTTCTGGCCGGTCAACACGATGTCGGAAACCGTCGTGCACTGGCTGGACCGCGGCCTGGTCGCGGGCGATGTAACCGGTCATGCGCTGGCGCGGGGTGACCTGGATCATTGGCCGTTCCTCGACAACTCCGGGCGCTTCGAGGCACAGGCCTGGCTGAAAGGACTGGAACTCGACTACCTGGCCGACTGGCCGAGTGGCAAGGGCCTCGACGCTACCGCCACGTTCATCAACAACGGCATGCTGGCCAGTGCCAGCAATGGCACAGCACTTCAAATCGGCGTCGACCACGCCGACGCGACCATCGACAGCTTCCACGACGCCCGCTTGCTGCTGGATATAACGGCGCACGGCAAAGGCGAGGCCATGCTTTCCTACCTGCGTGCGACTCCGATCGGCAAGAACAACGTCGCCTATCTTTCCGGCGTCTCGATTGGTGGCAATGGCGAGGCCGCCATCAAGCTGGACATCCCGTTGAAAAATACCGAGGGCCTGAAGCTGGACGGCCAGGTGCAGTTGAAGGACGCCACCCTCTCCCACGCCACCTGGGATCTTTCCTTCACCAAGGCCAATGGACTGGTCCGCTTTGACAGCACCGGCGTGCGCGCCGAATCCCTGGCCACGCAGTACGAGGGCAATCCGGTGAGGCTTGCGCTTGCCATCGGTGGCATGGCTCGCGATGCGGACAATGTGTTCGAAGCGTCGCTGGAAGGCATGCTGCCGACCTCTGTCGTGTTTGCCAGGGCCACCGACCTGCTGCCTGCATTGCCGCGTTTCCCGGGCCAATCGAATTGGCATGTCGGGCTGGAAATCGGGGCGGAGAAGGGGCCGGCCAGCGCGCGACGCCTGTTGAAACTCGACAGCGACCTGGTTGGGGTCGCCATCAATCTGCCGGCACCCCTGGGAAAATCGGCAGAACGCCCGCAACCATTTTCACTCGCGTTGGCCATGCCGCCGGCGGGAGAACCGTTCCTCGCCAGCCTTGGCGATGAGGTTCATGTGCAGGGTCGCATGCCCGGCTTGCTGAGCCCCTTTTCGGCGCGACTGGATTTCGGCAGCAGGCCCACCGCGCTGGATCTGCCAGCGCGCGGCCTGCACGTTGCCGGCCAGGTGCGTGAGCTGGATGCGGATGGCTGGATCGGGCTGGTGGCGGCCGGCGGTGGCGGTGATGAACTGCTGCAGGGCATGCAACTGGAGGCCGATTCCATGCGCCTGGGTGGCCGTGAATTTCCGCAAATCGGTCTGCAGCTGAGCAACGCTGCGGATCTCACCAGCATCCGCGTAAATGGCAAGGCAATGCAGGGGGAAATCAGCGTGCCGCGGACGGACTTGAACCGTCGCGGCATCACCGCGCATATGCAGCACCTGTCCTGGCCGGATCCGCCCGCCGGATCCACGGCCGCGCCGGCGATCATGCAGGACTTCTCACCGTCGTCCATGCCGCCGCTGCATTTGTGGATCGAGGAATTGCACCTTGGCAGCGCGAATCTGGGTGAATTGCGTCTCGAGAGTTTTCCCAGCGCGCAGGGAATGCGGATCGACCTGCTGGAAGCCAAATCGCCGAATGTCGACATGCGCGCCAGTGGGGATTGGACCGGTTCCGGCGCTTCGAGCCAGTCGCACTTCAGCATCGACATGACGGCGGAGAATCTTGGCAGCATGCTGGATGCGTTTGGCTTCGATGGCATCATCGATGGCGGACAGACCATTGCCCGCATCAATGCGAGCTGGCCGGGCACGCCCGCTGCATTTGCCCTGGCCAACACATCGGGCAGCCTCGAGATCGAAGTCGGCCAGGGACGCATTCTCGATGTTGAACCCGGCGCCGGTGGACGCCTGTTCGGACTGCTTTCATTGCGCGAGATTCCGCGTCGGTTGGCGCTGGATTTCAGCGACCTGTTCAAGTCGGGCATGAGCTTCAACTCGATCAAGGGCCACTTCGAACTGCGCGACGGCAACGCCTACACCAATGATCTGGCCATCAGCAGTCCGTCGGCCGATATCACCATTACCGGCAGGACAGGACTGCGCGACAAGGATTACGAGCAGGACATGGTGGTCATTCCGCGTGCCGGCGTTGCCTTGCCCGTGGTGGGTGCTTTGGCGGGTGGACCTGTCGGTGCCGCCGCAGGCCTGGTGGTGCAATCGTTGATTGGCAAGCGGCTCAACCGTGCAGCGCGATCGCATTACACGGTGACCGGCAGTTGGCAGAAGCCGCTGATCACCCTGATCAGTCGCGAGCAGTCGAGGACACAGGACGCGGCGTACGCGCAACATTCAATGGTGAACGGGTTGCCAGGCGCGGGGCCGTTGATGTCATCCAGTGACGATCATCAGGATGCCAATGTCGGGTTGTCGATTCCCTGGACGCAGGCCTGGATGCGGAATGCGCAGTCCGCGATTGGCGTGCCCGTCGAGCCATTGCCAGCGGGACCACTGGAACCTGCACCGCGGGAATCCGATCGCGAGGATCAGATCCGCGAGGATCAGATCCGCGAGAAGCGCCAGGACACCATGCGACCGTCCGCGTAGGGCATGACGCCATGAAACGCTCGCGGATCCGCGTCGAACACCATGGGCAGGAAATGGCGGTCCCCTTCCCACATCGGCAGTTCGAGGATGCGTTCAACCGGAATCCACTCGAGCGTGCCCTCGGCATTGGCATCTGCGGGCGTTCCGCTGAAGCCCTCAATGAGGAACACGAAGCCAAGCCAGTCTTCGCCGGCCTTGCCGAATCCCGGCCAACTGATCGTGCCGCGCAGGGACATTTGCGTGCATTCGATTCCGGCTTCTTCGCGGATTTCGCGCTGCATGCAGGCCACCACATCCTCATCGGCGTTCATCTTCCCCCCCAGGCCGTTGTACTTGCCGAGGTGCTGGTCATCGGCGCGTGCGTTGCGGTGGACCAGCAGGACTTGCGAGCGGTCGCTGGAAAGGACGTAACCGAGCGTGGCGACGATTGGGGTGTAGGGCATGAGAGTGTGCAATGGCATGAGGGAAGATCGGATTTTCGCAGATGCCGGGGCAGGGTGCCGCGATGAGCGCGAAACCGCACAGCCTTCGGTCGCGCGCCACCGTGAAGGGAGTGATTGCCATCGTCCTGTGGTCGTCGCTTGCCTTGTTGGCCCTGGTGACGCGCGACTTGCCGGCATTCGAGGTGCTCGCGATCACCTTCGGCATCGGCGGACTGGCCAATTTGCTGATGCCTTCGTCACAGCAGGGGTTTTCTGCGCGTTGGCGCCAGCCCTGGGCCGCGTTTGCGTTGACCGTGTTCTCCCTGTTCGGCTATCACGCCCTGTATTTCGTTGCCTTTCGCTTCGCGCCGGCGGTTGAAGTCAATCTGATCAACTACCTGTGGCCATTGCTGATCGTCCTTTTTGCGATGCTGCTGCCTGGGGCGAGCGTCAATCGCTGGCAGATCGCAGGCTCACTGACCGGATTGTCTGGCGTCGCCTTCATGATGACGGGCGGGTCCGGCGCGGAACTGTCGGCGAAGCATTTGACCGGATACGGTTGTGCATTTGCCGCCGCGCTGGTGTGGTCTTCGTATTCAGTACTCAATCGCCGCTTTCATGCCGTATCGAGTTCCAGTCTGGGCGCAAGCTGCATGGCCGTTGCGCTGCTTGCGGCATTGGCGCATCTGGCGTTCGAAACAACGATCATGCCCGATGTCTGGCAGTGCGCGTTCCTCGTGCTCATGGGGCTGGGACCCGTCGGCATTGCCTTTCGACTATGGGACCAGGGCACCAAGCATGGCGATCTCGGCGTGCTCGGCACCCTGTCGTACGCCGCGCCGGTACTCTCGACCCTGCTCCTGCTGCTCAGTGGGCGCGCCGAAGCGCACTGGGGACAGGCTGTGGCCGTCGCGCTGCTCCTGTTCGGTGCCTGGCTTAGCGTGCATCTTGGTCGAGACCGAACGGTGAACGAACCGAAATCCGGGCAGGCAAATTAGGGCAATGCTGAAAAGACAGTTTCTGTTCGTGGTGAGCTCCCAAGCCGCGCTCGTGGTGAGATTCCATGTTGCCGGTCAAGCAGCTCTGAGGAAAAAGTACGTTCGTGGTGAGCCTGTCGAACCATGAACGGACTCGCGCCGAATTCCGTTCATTTCTCGAGAGGGTCGAGATGACGTTCTCCCGGATTGCGCTGCGCTGCATCTGGGCTACGCCACTGTTTCCGTTCGTGGTGAGCTCGTCGAACCATGAACGGAATCAGGGCTTTGCATATTCATCCTTCAACCTGCTCAAAGCGAACGGGGCTTGATCTGCGTTGCCCTACCGCGTTTGTCGGGCCTGCGCCTCGGCAAACGCGGCCAGTTCTTCGGCGCTTGCTTCGCGCTGGTGGCGGGATTTCCATTGCGCAAACGGCATGCCGTAAATGCGTTCGCGCGCCTGATCCTTGTCCAAAGTGACACCACGCGCGTCGGCCGCTTCGCGGTACCAGTCGGCCAGGCAATTGCGGCAAAAGCCCGCATGCGTCATCAGGCTGATGTTCTGCACGTCGCTGCGCGCGGCCAAGTGCTCCAGCAGGCGACGGAATGCCGCCGCCTCAAGTTCGGTGCTGATATCGCTCATGGCTGGCTCCGCCGTGGTGGGTCTCGATGTGCGCCATGTTAACGCGGGCGATCAACGGGTAACCGGCGTGCAAACCACTTCGGCCAGAATACTGTGGGCGATGAAGCATTCTTCATGCGCGGCATGGTGCATGGCCGTGATTTCATCATCCGACGGCACGCGGTCACCGCCGAAGCGCGCATCGGGCGACAGATCGATCCGCGTGATCGCCATTTTTCCGTTGGCGTTCCTTGCCATCGTGCCGCGTGCCGCGTCGGTGTACGCGGTGACGACGAAGCCCCGTTTGGCGGCAATCGAGAGGAACCAGAGCATGTGGCAACTCGATACGCTGGCGACGAAGGCTTCCTCCGGATCAACCGCCGCAGGCGATGACATCGGCACAGGCACCACGGAGGGTGAAGCGGAGGCAATTACCACGCTGCCGCCGTCGAAGGACCAACTGTGATTGCGGCTGTAGCGGTTGTCGGTGAAGGCTTCACCATCGGCCAATTGCCAGTGGATGGTGGCGTCATGGTTGGGCATGGAGACTCCGTGAGTTCGGGTCGGATCTTCCCGTCCAGTGGAACAGAAACGGCGATTCTAGTGAGGGTCCACTTGCTGGTCTCGAAACGGTGCCAAACGTGCCCGCTTGGGTTGAGGGCTGCGCGCCCTGCCGGTCAATCCGCCTTGCCGTCGGCGGCATTGTCCGCAAATGTTTGAGCCTTCGGGGCCGGGAAGGGATAATGCGCGCCCCATCGCAGGAGTTGCAATGAAGGCACGGCTGCTGGACGGCAAGCGCATTGCCGATGAACTGCTGGATCGGCTCGCCGCGCGGGTCGGCGCGCGCGTGCAAGCAGGCAAGGTTCGCCCCGGTTTGGCAGTGGTGCTGGTCGGTGATGAGGCAGCATCCGCGGTCTACGTGCGCAACAAGCGGCGTGCCTGCGCACGCGTTGGTTTTGCCTCGCATGATTTCGATCTGCCAGCCAACACGCCGGAATCCGAACTGGCGGCGCTGATCGATCGCCTCAACGCGGACCCGGCCATCCACGGAATCCTCGTGCAGTTGCCTTTGCCTGCACATGTCGATGCCAATGCCTTGATCAACCGCATCGATCCGCAAAAAGACGTGGATGGTTTCCAGGCGGAAAACGTCGGGCGCCTGGTGCTTCGCCAGCGCGGTTTGCGCCCGTGTACCTCGAAAGGAGTGATGACACTGCTGGCCAATACGGACCTTCCAGTACGCGGCAAGCATGCGGTCGTGGTCGGTGTTTCCAACCACGTGGGCCGCCCGCTCGCACTCGAACTCCTGCTGGCCGGCTGCACCACCACCGTGTGCCATCGCTTCACCCAGGGCTTGGAGCGATTCGTGGGCGATGCCGACATCGTCGTGGTCGCCGTGGGCCGGCCGGATCTGGTCAAGGGTGAATGGATCAAGCCGGGTGCGGTTGTCATCGATGTCGGTATCAACCGGCGCGAGGACGGCAGTCTTGTCGGCGATGTCGAATTTGCAAGCGCCGCCGAGCGTGCGGCCTGGATCACCCCGGTTCCCGGTGGAGTGGGGCCGATGACCGTGGCCACGCTGATGGAAAACACGCTGGAAGCGGCGGAGTCGTTTTTCGACTGATCAGCGCTTCTGCCCGCGCACTTGCGCATCGGCGCGCTGGACATCGATCCAGGCGGCAATGGCGGCGGCGTTTTGCGGTTGTCCGCCCACCCAGTTGCTGTCATCGCCCTTGAGGTGGTAGCCGAAGGTGCCGAGCGGG
>Ga0208460_10000132_pt1 | contig 54381 bp, 36 predicted proteins | sample AD_STIC10_MetaG_FD_184436 | JGI IMG/M metagenome (GOLD analysis project Ga0208460, IMG submission 184436) | Active sludge microbial communities of municipal wastewater-treating anaerobic digesters from USA - AD_STIC10_MetaG (SPAdes) (version 2) | ecosystem: Engineered > Bioreactor > Anaerobic >... | reverse complement strand
CTGTAAGAAGGATATTGGCTCATATTATCTTTAGGGTCATGGAGATAGCAAGAATTCTCGGAGCGGGAAAAAGCCAAAAGAATCAACAAGCACAATATCCATAAACCGATTTTTATCTCTTAGACACGCATAAACACTCTATTTTTCTATAAAGAACAAGTCTCGGGACAAAAAACCCGATAAATTAGCCTCAGAATACACACAGGTTACGATAGGTACAATCCTCACATTTCCGCTGGGAAATCTTAACCTGTGGGTATAGAGACAGATTTATCATCTGAAAGATCCTGTCAATAATTTTTTGCACTTTGGCCTTCAACGCGAGGGTGATTTTGATCTCTTCCAAGTGGTTCTTGGATCTGACATAGACAATGAAAGCCCTATTCACAGGTTTATCGAAGCTTTCTTCTATCAGCAGAGCGTAGAGCGCTTGCTGAACCATGTAAGTTTTGTAAATTCTGTTTTCCCATGCAGCATACTTGTAATCCAAAGGGGCGGCCGAACCATCATTCAAAAATAGAACCTCGTCCACCCGGCCTACCAGCTTCAGCCGTTCGGATCCCAGGTAAACATCTTGCAGCTTGTCTATAGCCCCGGCTTTTTTCCGGAGGTAGTTCTTGTTCTGCACAAGCTTCATGGCATGAATATCTCTGCCTTTTTTGACCAGATGCCGTCTGTGCTCGTGCTGGTCGACTTTCAGTACATTCAGGTAATAGACAAAACGGGGACAGAACATGTATTCTATTACTTCAGAGGGAGTGATATACTGAAAATCCATGATTACATTAACAAGGCTTTGAGGTCATCTGTTATCAGTTTCCTGTCGAATGCCTGGCCAAGCAACTCACATTGATCAAAATCTTCACGGCACATGGGAAATATGTACACTTTATCGCAGTCGGGATCGAACAAATCCTCTATATGGCTACGCAACTCTTTGCGTTTAGTTTTGTCAAGTTCACCCAGAAACACAGAGTATTGTACTCTGTAGATGCCAGCTTTCAGACAAAGTTTTGCGACTTTCGATCTGACCTTATCTTTCTGAATGTCATAAAGAACCCAAGTGAGCATCAATCCTCCCCTTCTTGTCCGATTTCACCATCTCCCGAGCCCAGGAAGTTTTCCAGTTTAGTTTGCAAACCTTTATCCAAATATCCTCCCCGGCGGTTGATCAGGAAATTGGCAAAGGCGTGGGCATCCGTCTGGATGCACTCTAACAAACGGCGGTTTTTGTTGTGATAGCGGATCCTTGTATCCAGATGTTCCAGCAAAAGGGGCGCCAGGAACTTTTTGCCCGGAGTGGAAAGGATCACGCCCTGGTGAACTTCCTCCACATATTCAGGCTTAAATTTGTGCCTGGAAAAAACGTGAAAAACCGGTTCATCAATAAAATGGCGATAAGGTTCTATGAAATCGAAGACAAATGATTTTTTGTTGTAATTATCAGTATGGAGCAATCCGATATAGGGATCAAGGCCCGCAATCACGAGGGCTCTCTCCACTTTGGAGTAAAGGATCCCATAGCCATAGTTCAGAAAGGCGTTGAAGGCGTCCTTGGCGGGATGCGAGCTTCGACCTTTAAACCGGAAGTTCTCGGGAATGAGATCTCCCAAGGTTGAAAAATACAATTTGGAAGCTGATCCTTCCCAACCCATGAATGAAGCTCCCAGTTCATCCAGTGTGCCTTGAGCTGAGAACACTTTCAAGGCATACTCTGTAATTTTACTTGTTTTTTTCCGACATTCTTCGCCAACGTAGTCCCGTTTGCTGATCAAAGTTTTCATGAAACGGCACTGGTGCATTATTTTGAGCGCAATCCACAGTTTAATGAACTCAAGACCTGTTTCATCTGTCATGGACTCAAGCTGACGCCTGCGGATCAACACCGTGCTGCCTATCTTCGGAAACCAGATCCGAGCATATGGGCTACCGTATTTATCCAGAAAGACCACGTCAATGTTGTGGTCCAAGGCCAATTGAATGGCATCAGTGGTCATGGTTGCAGCGTTGGAGATGATGATCGAGGACACCTTGTTAGGGGCAATCATGGCCTTTTTCCCCTCTACCATCACTTCAAACATATCGTCTTTTTTTCTAAGGAAAGTGCCGAAAGTATTGAGGTGTAGTTCCATACTAAAACTGCCATTGGCTGTAACAATCATTCACTGAATCAGTGAAGCCAGTATCAATGCTGTAGGCGGTGGACACGTGTTCGTGATCAATATAATACTCATTGTCGGATACATTTTTCAAATGAGGATTATCAGTTTTATGCTTATCGATCTGCGATTTCCTCAGATTCAGCCTGCAGCCTTTTAAACGGTTTTGAAGTACAATCAGCTTCAGCCGGATCGCATTGGAATCCGTGCTATCTAATTCCTTGCTCTGCAAGGCTTTTCGCATGGCCAAGTATTCGTGATAGGTAGATTCTGTTGCCAAATCGTGCAAGATGTATAAAGTGATTGTTGAGTAATCTTCTTTTATAAGTTTGAAATCAGCGATGGGAAGTTGCCCTTTCCGGCTAATATCATAGTTCAGGCTGCAGACAGCCCGGAGAATCATGTCACTGATGGCGTCACACTCTAGGGAATCGAAATATCGGTCGATCAGAGCTGGGAAATCGATGCTATGAATTTCCACACCTTGGGGTAGAACTTTTTTTGTTTGTTGCAAAAGATATTTGTCATAGACCAAAGAGGCATAGAACCTGCCATTATCATCCTGGAAATGGCATAAGTGAAATTCACCACCCAGAATCCCCAATTCTCCATGCCGGTTGCATCTGCCAGCGCTTTGAACCACGCTATCCAAGGGGGCAAAATCCCTCAACACAATACTGAAACTTATATCCACTCCAGCTTCCAAGAGTTGAGTTGAAACCAAGACAATGCGTTCATTATTCTTAAGGCAGTCCATAACATCTTTCAGTATTGCGGTCCTGTGGATGGGGATGTGGTCGGTTGTAAGGCAAAAGACTCTACAATCCCCACCAAGATGTTCCTGCAAGTAAGTATAGGCAGATTTAGCAGCTTTCCTAGTGTTTAAAACCAGCAAAAGACTATCAAAGGATGTTTCGCAAATTGTCTCCAAACGCGCGAAGAGCGGCTGGGGATCAGGCTCATAGACCATTCGCACCCGGTTGAAAAGCGGCTGGGAAAAGAACTCTTCTCGGCTAATCTCGACAAATTCACCGGGATCGAATAGGTATGGGCGGGTGGCAGTGCACAGCAGGATATAGGTTTTAAACCGGGTGGCCAAAACCTTGAAGATTACCCTTAGGAGACGGTAATACTGGGGATCTATGTTTTGCACTTCATCCAAGATAACGATCGAATTGATGATCTTCTTGAGTTTCATGAGCATAGAGTTCCTGTTGCCAACCAAGGTATGGAACAATTGCACAAAGGTGGATACAATCATGGCGCTGGTCCAGGATTCCACAATGAGCAAACCGTTCATGTAATCCCAATAATCATATTCTTCCTCTTCGTGTCCCAAACGGTAATAATCTTGCAGGTGGTGATGGCGGATAATGTAATGATGCAGTTTATTTTCTGCAGGATTATGGTTGAATTCCACTATGTCCTTGTAGATAGCAAAGTTTTGGTCGATGATGGAGGTGTAGGGCAAGCAGTATAGCACTCTTCTCTTTTTACTTAGCCTGCATTGCAGCGTATTTACGAAGTTCATACAGGCCAAGGTCTTGCCAATACCAGTGGGAGCTGTTAGTGTGTAAAGATATTGCTCGCTACTAATACCAACCGCGGATCCCGCCTGTTCATAAAAACTTTGCCTGATAGCGTTGATGGGAGAATCATTAGCACTGACAACATGTGCATTCCTGTAGGGGTTGGGGTCGACGCTCAGTTCCTCCACCGCAGCTTCAAATGATGAAAGATCCAGGCGTGCCGCATCTATCTTGTCATGCGCCACTAAAGCTGAATAGAGCAGATTTGTGGTGATGAACAGCTCCACTGAATCTTCCAGACCGGGTTGGGCAAAGTTGCTTTCAGCCAAGTGTTCAAGCAAGTCACGTAATACTTTTTTGTCCAAAGGATTAAGTAGGATGTCATGAGTTTTCAGAAACGCTTGTAACTTAGGTGATTTTTCCACTTGATTACAAATATCGCGGTATATCTGCACCGTCTGAAGTATAGTAGCCATGTCCAGGGTTTCCAGATTTTCAAATGAATCGAGATTGCCATGGTGACGCTGAATAATCTTGAATGCCAGGGGAGCGGCGAAGTCAGGGAAGATATCTTCCCTAAAGTTTTGTGCCGCAATCACAGCAGATACCAAGCTATGGTGGCTGAGAGGACCGCCGCCACTCTCGTTACTGATCTTCTCTTGAAAATAACTGGAAGCCTTACCCAGATCGTGCATTAATCCGATCCGGTATGCCAACTTCGCCAAAGTAGCCTTGGAAATCATCTTCAGATCGAGATCCAAGCCTTGAATCACGCCTTTGCAGGCCTGCGCCACGCTTTCCAGATGAGCAGTCAGGGGTTTGCTATCGAAGCCTCTGGCAGCTGGATGTGATATAGGTTCCATGGCGGCTACATAAAGCTTATCACATTCTTGGCTTGGTTGCGCAGTTTGCAGCAATCATGGAAATCACCCTTTATGCGACCGCCGGAGAGGTGGAACATGATCTCGCCGATGCGCTTCAAACGGCGGGATGGCCTTTTTCCTTTGGCTCCGGCTTCACAGAACTGCTCCAAGGGCATCCGCTCGATTCTCAAAGATCCGATTTCATCCAAAAATGGCTTTCCATGAACAAGATCAACCGCGCTGTCCACATAATCCGACTGGGGCAGAAACTCTATATCTGCCGGGGAATAGGCAGCTTCCAACTGCAGATGAGCCCGGAATTGCCTTTGTCCCAAGTAGATGCCAAAACCGTAATCTTCGGCGATCAGCTTCTTTTCCAAACCGGATAGTGTTGGATTGGAGCAGTGATATCCCAACCAAATCCGGTAACAGATATCTTGGTCTGCCTGTCCTGTAAGGAGCTCAAATCTGCACTGTTTATGGCTGGACGCATCACTAACATCTGAACCCCCAATGTAATTCATGGTCTGCATAAATTTACGGGGAGCCGCGCCCGGAGGCAAAGCGACCGCCACAAATAGTTTGTCTGAGCTTAACTCATCATAATAGCTGTCTCTGGGCAGCATGAGCACAGAGGCAAACATACCAGCAAGAGCTGTCCTGGGCGGGATGGTGTATGTCAGCGATGAAGCGTTGGTGTAAAACTTGCGGAAGTGGGCAAGTTTTCCCCCCAACCTGAACTCCAGTATTCTGTCGGGGTGTCCTCGAACATTCATGTTGTTACCCGTCAAAGGCTTACAGGAAACTTATTGGTGCCAATGTCAAGCTTGTCAAGGTTGATGATCTGCAGTTCATCGTCAGCCCAGAGGTGGATTTTGTGGATCAAATCTTTCTTCCCGTTTAGGTAATCAGCCAGTTCAGCCAGATCCAACTGATAGTCTTTTATGCTCCTGATCAGATGGAGATTGTCCACCACGGTTCCCAAGGGGCAAAACTTTACCATAGGCCTAAGGTCTTTCAGGAAGGACATCTTGTCTTTCATCTCCACCCGCAGATAAAGACGGGGGAACTGCCCAATCTTGCTTCTCGTCCTGGCAAAGGGTATGGACTTGAGCAGGGCTTCATCCAAAAGTGTCAGATCCTCTTCAGTCATCTGCGTCTTTTCTGCTATGTTCGCGTTCAAGCTGCCGGAGAAACTGATCAGGGAATAGTACAGCCGAAAGTCCTTGCCAACGCCCTGTCCGCTGGAGAAACTGGAGGTGATGGTTGTGGAATCGACCAGTTCAACCGGATGCAGGGAGTAACCCCAAGTGAACTGCACAGGACCTGTATGATGCCCCTCGGTGGTATCTTTTTCTGCGGTTACAGCACCAAAGATACGGACGTCGATGAGATCGAAATGCTTCAGACCCTTGGCTTTTAGCTGCTTGTTTCTGTCTTCGGCTTTTTTGGCTGAAGAAGTGATGAAAATCTCTTTTCCCAGCCCCTGCTCAAAGTAGTCCCGGATATAGCGCTTAAGCCTCACGTCCGAAACCAGGTTGGTCTTGGTGTCAAAGTCTTCCCGGGGTTTGTTTTCATTGTCCATATCCCCGTTGGGGTTGCACATCTGAGCGTCATAAAGGTAGAGCAGTTCGGAATTGCGTTCAATCATTTTGTTCCTCCTTGGATTGATCTTCTTGGTTGGTTTTGTTATAAATGATGGCCAGATAGTTTTCAAACGCCCTGCCAGCCAGCAGGTAATAGACAACCTCCTGAGGAAGAACGGACGAGCTTTCAATCCCCAAAAGAGATTCATTGCAATAAGCCAATGCCTGGTTGTCTGTCCAGACCTCACGTATTTTCAGGTATTCCTCCACTGTGTTGTAAATATCCTTGATCCGGCGGGGAGAAATGCCTTTGAAGTTCAGGCGGTTGGAGAAGGTTTTTTTCTGGCTTTTCTTGAACTCGGCGTTTTCGATCTTTCCGATCATGGTTCCCAGTATGAACAGCCCCCGGTAAAATCTGCTGTTTTCAGCAGAACTATATAGGTAGGCATGGGTTGCAAAATACTCCAGGTATTTCTGATGATGTACCGGGTCCAGACTGGTACTCGTTTTCTGTTCACTATCCATGGCTTTTACTCCTTTTAGCATGTTAAAGTTTTGCAAATGTTTAAGATACATCCCCAAGGTAAGAGCTGCCAGTTCATGGTCGAGGTAGGTTTCTTGGGAATCATTATTGATACGAGACCAAACATCGACGAAACTCCTGATGATTTCATTATAACGCAGGGGACGGCTGTTCAGATAGTCATCTGCCAGTTTGGCGATCTTGCGGGCAACCACTGAATACTCTCCCTCGGATTTGAGCTTGTGTGATCGCCTGGAAGGCAGGATCAGCATTCTCAGCCCTCTCAGGCTCAGGCCCAGGTTATCGTTAATCATATATAACTGGTTAGATTCACACAAATCTTCCAGGTCGCGTGTTTTTTCCGCCAGGTCTGCAAATCTTAGCTCTTTGACCAGGTTTATAATTTTGAATTCCTGTTTGAGGGGTTGTTTGTCATAAAAGAGCATGTTGAAGCCCCGGCATCTTTTCCCCAGATTCAGCAAGGTGTTGATTTCTCTATCTATCATGTCTTTCCTGCCTGCCCTTTGATCCAACACCCGCTCCACTGCCCGCAGCTCAGCTTGATCGACCATGCCGCTTACATGGTCGATTTCCGGGATGATGATACAACTTAGGTCCAGGACTTTGAAGCGCATATTGTTCATGGCGTGGGTCATTCCCACAACCAGCTTGTTGTCACAATCCTGGCAGATGCCAAACGAGGTGTAGGTCTTGGTGTTGGAAATATTATCAAAATAGTGTGGATTTGTGGTCCCATAGAATTTCTGTTTCAGTGATACTTCCTCACCCAAACTACCTTCAGAATGACAGAGATGGCATACTCCCCCGATCTTTTTCGCGTATCTGCCTTCAACAGTTTTATGATACATAAAATCCAGATATTCCCGGGCGTATTCACCTTGGTGTAGATACTTGCCGTCAATGGCCAGGGCGAAACCCTGATTCTGGTCATACAATTCTTTCAGAGTTTGTTTATGATAGCTGCCTATATCTGATTTAAGCAGATCATTGTATTTTGCGTTTGTCCCTTGGGTTTGATAGCGCTCATCTTCCTCTGGTGTCGGGAATTGTTCCCTTTGTCGTTCCACCAGCAAATCCTTGTTTAACAGCCAGCCCGTGCGGGTTTTTACAAAGAAGCAATCCCGTATCTGTTCCATGAACATCTTGAATTCTGCCGCTTTCCCGGGCCTTGTCCACTTCACCTGTTTCATGGTTGCATCATCAAGGGAATGCCACAGTTGGAAAGCCACAATGCTGATCAGCGCGTTGGTGGTACCGAAAATATTAGGATCGTTTGGCGCTGGTTTTTTAAACAGCATGATCTCAGAAGCACGGTAGGGATCCAGTTGCTCTGCCAGGGAAAACTCAGCAGTCGAACAAGCTGTATCCAGGTTGAGCTGTAGGATATTGCCAATGCTCACTCCACCATCCTTGTCGGTTTTTTGGTATTCGACCAACTCCGAACAGAAACACCCCAAAATGAAGCGTTTGTATTCCAAAGAAGACTTGTCGCTTATGCCTTCGGTTTCAATTAGCAGTTCACCGATGCTGCGGTAGTTTAAGATCATTTATCCTCCTTATTAATTACCACCCCAAACCCCCGCGCGCTCTGTTTTCCCAGGCCGAGGAAATCGGGAATGCGAAAATTGAGTGTAAAATCGCCTTTGAAGCATTGCATTTTTTGGTTGTGGAAATTCACCACCAAGGGCGTGAACCAACCGTCCACCATGATTTTTTCGAATTCCGGGATCCAGTAGTCGAAGCCTTTGGAGAGGCTTTTGAGGTTGCGTGCCAGAATTGTTTTCAGCAGTTGTTTCTGCTCCACGGGATTGAGACTGAGGTAATGGAGGTGGTTTGTCTGGTTCAGTGCCATCCAGGGCGAAAGGAAGTGGTAATCGTAAAACTCCTCGCACTGGCCGAAATCCGCTTCCATGAGGCTGATCTGCTTTTCGTTGCTGGTGAAGGTCTGGCCGCTGATTTTAAGCTCATCTATCTCAAAAAAGACCTGCTTCATGATCTCAATGCCTTCTCCGATACCGATCATGGCCGGAGAACCTTCAATGATGCGGTATTGGATGAGGGGCATGCGATAATCGTAGCCTTCCCCGGGGAGATGATTGTGGAAATGATGGATATCAGCGTATTTCTTCGCGAAATAACCCCGCAGCTTGGGGATATCCGAAGGCTGCATCTTCATGTCGGTGAAAACCACCAGTATGTAACGGATCTTAATCATAGATTCCTCACTTCTATGTTGGCGAGGGGGCTTCCGAATATATCCAAATATGAATGCCCACTACAAAATTAACTGAGAGCACAAAAAACAAAGCCGATTGATCTGTCAAGAAAAAATACCGGCATTCCCCGATTTACACATGAGCTTGTTTTTCGTTTTCCATGCTTTGGTCAAATCGGCGCTCTATATTGAGACTCGTTAGGCTGTATTCCAAATGAGTGGATTTGCCTTCCAACGTTGGTGAGCCTGGAGTCCAGCGAGCTTGCGAGCATGAACTACAGGAGTCTTTGCTGGCGTCCATGCTCGTGCCTCGCTCGACGCCAGCGTCAGGAAGGTCTATGTCCCCGTCGGCCAATCGTTCTGGGACCTTCGGGCTTAAAACATATGGATTACTTGCCCGATTGGGAAGTAAGTCCTTTATTTTAGGTTATTTACCACAGTTGGTAGCGTAACTGGAAAAGCAATTCGTATGAATTCGCGCAATTTGTGGACTTCCTCCCGTTTTGATACCCACTATCAATAGAAGCCCCATTTGCTCCATCCCATACACATCTAAAATACTTCCCGCTGAGTTCCCATTGGCCGGGCGGGAACTTAAGGGGAGGTTTACGGGATGTTAGTGGGAAGGGGCAAACGGCCTGTCCGTGGGCGAAAAAGGCTTTGGGAAAGGAATCCGCAGTTATTGTGGCAGATTCGGAACGATTCTTGCATCTACTATATGCATAATCATAAATTTTATTCCCCTGGGAGGATTTGAACATGGTGAAAAAGCAGATCATACTGTTCGCGGCGGTGCTGCTCATCCTTTGCGGATGCTCGCGGCGCAATCCCGCCTGGGAGGACCAGGACGTCCTCAGCCTGCTCAAGCAGGTGCAGGTGGTCGGCAATCCCGTGGACCTGTCTTTTGACAACGAGAGCATTTTTGTGGCCCAGGACCAGGGCGGCATTTCCGTGATCGATGCCACGGATTACTCTCAGCGTTGGTGGACGGATATCTATCCCCCCAGCGCGGACGCCACCCTGGTGAACATCCGCAATATCTCGGCAGTCGGCGAGCACAAACTGCTCTTTCTGGGCGAGTATGTGAGCGCGGACAAAATCCGTATTGTCGATTACTCCGATCCCGATTCGCTCAGGCTGATAGATTCCATCACCGGCGGCACGGACGGCCTGCAATCGATTTCTTTCAGCGCCATTGAGGCCCCTGTGGATGACAATATCGTCCAGGGCTTTTTCGGAGCCGGACGCAACCTGATGTACGTTCGCTACAACGGCGGGCTCTACCTGGGCACAGATTACGTGATCACCACTCCCGCCACCGCTTCGGGAATGGACGCCACGGACAACTACATCTATGTGGCCGCCGAACAGCGCGGATTGGTCATTTACGACCGCGCCACCAAAGAGAAGGTGAGCGAAATCGCGCTCCCCGGCCAGGCCCTGCAGGTGAAGGTCGCGGGGAATTATGCCTACGTCGCCAGCCGCCAGGGCGGCCTGAACGTGGTGAACATCGGTGCGCCCGCCGAACCCTTGCTGGTGCATACCTTCGACACCACCGGCTACGCCACCAGCATCGACATTATGGGCAGTCTGGCCGCCGTTAGCTCAGGCAGTGGCGGCATCTACCTCTTTGACATCAGCAATCCCAGCAGTCCCATCCTGAAGCAGAACCTCCGATCCGCCGGCTACACCAACAACGCCAAATTCAACAAGGGAAAACTGGTCGTGGCTTCCCGGGACCAGGGTGTCCTGATCTATGCCATCAAATGAACAAAGCAAAAGAAAACCTTTATGCAAAAAACGCAACCATAACCTGGAGCCTCAACTCCAGGTTTTTGATTTGACGATACAAGGATGATACAATGAAAAGGATCCTGTCACTCACCATGTTGGCGCTGCTCTGCCTTGCCGCTCTGAACGCCGAAACAGCAAGCCCGTTCTCGGTCGCGCGGTCTACCGGCAGCCAGCTTAAACTCGCGGTTTCCGTGCCCGCCCTCAGCTTTTCCGCCGGCGAAGACGGAGGCCAAAGCGTCCGGGAAATCCGCATGGAAGGCGCGCTTGGCACCTGCGAACCCGGCCAGCCGGAACTTCCCGTGTTCAGCACCATGGTGGCCATCCCGCCCCGGGGCAGCTTCACCCTTTCCTATAGCTACGGCGGGGTGGAATACAGCCAGCTTGACGAGCCCAAAATATGCAGGGAAGGCTGGGACGGCGTGGCGGTCCCTTCCGGCGGGCTTTTCCCCTCCAGCCTGGCAACGGCCTCAGAACCCGCCATCCTGCGTGATTTCCGCGTGGTTCAGATCAACGTTTATCCCTGCCAATACGATCCCGTCACCAGGCGCCTGGCCACTTTCAGGGATATCGAGGTAACCTTGGATTTCACTGCCGAACCCGGCCTCAACGAACTGCCCGATTATACGGGCTACAGCCAGGCTTTCAGGAAGATATACGAGGCCCAAATCGCCAATTTCGCCGATTACCGCAATCTTGAGACCGCGCCTTCCCACGCCCGCATCCTGCTGATCCACGGCAACAACAGCGACCCTGTGTTCCTGACCAAACTGAATGAATTTGCCACCTGGAAACGCCAAAAGGGCTATGCCGTGAACGTGGTGAGCACCTCCCAGACCGGCGGGGCCAGCACCACCAGCATCAAGAACTATATCCAAAGCCAGTACAACAATCCGGAAACCCGCCCGGATTTCATTATCCTGCTGGGCGATACCAGCGGCAACTACCCGATCCCGGCCTGGTTTGAGTCCTACAGCGGCCGCAACGGTGAAGGCGATTATCCTTATACCCACCTGGCTGGCAGCGACCTCCTGGGCGACGCGTTCATCGGCCGCATTTCCGTGCAGGACCTTACCCAGCTCATCACCATCCTGAACAAGGTTTACACCTACGAAAAGAACATAAACAACGCTCCCGATGCTGCCGCCTGGCTGAACCGCATGCTGCTCATCGGCGACCGCTCCTACTCCGGCATATCCACGGTTTACAATAGCCAGTACATCCACGAGATGAGCCATGAAGTCAATCCCGATTACACTTACATCGAAAACTACACCGGCGGTTTCCCCTCCACCATCAACAACGGCATCAACCAGGGCGTGAGCTTTTTCAACTACCGCGGCTATATCAACATGAGCGGCTGGAGCCCCAGCAATTCCCTGAATAACGGTCCCCGGCTGCCGCACGCCGTTATGCTGACCTGCGGAACCGGCAGTTATGCCTCCCAGGAAACCACCTCTGAAGCCTTCATCCGCCTGGGCACCGAAGCCGTTCCCAGAGGCGCCCTCACCGCCATCGGCATGGCCACCATCGCCACCAAAACGATGTTGAACAACGCCCTCGCGACCGGCATCTTCGACGGCATTTTCCTCTACGGGATGCGTAGCATGGGCGAGGCCCTGCTCAACGGCCGCCTCTATCTGCACAACATGTACGGCCAGACCAATACCAGCCATGCCAACAGTTCTGCCCACTGGTGCAACCTGATGGGCGATCCCACCGTGGAAACCTTCATTGGCATACCCCAAAGCCTGGTCATATCAGCCCCGGACTCCATCCCCCGCGGGACTCCTTTTGTGGACATCCAGGTTTCCGATCCATCTTTGACCCCCGTGGAAGGGGTGAGCGTTACCATCTATAACGACGGTTATGGCGATGTGGTGGCCAAGGGTTTCACGGACGAAAGCGGAATGGTTACCCTCCTGGTGCCCAATTTCGTGACCGGCGACCTGCTGATCACCGCCTCCAAACACGATCACAAGCCTTCCCAGCAGACCCTGCTGATCGACGCGGCAGGCTCTTTGGTCTATCTCTCCAAAACCATCGCGGATGACGGCAGTTCCGGCTCCTCCGGCAATGGCGACAGCTTCATCAACGCCGGGGAGACCATCGCCCTGAGCGTGGAGCTCCACAACACCACCACCGCCGCCATAGACGGCATCACCGGGGTGCTCAGCACGGCCGATCCGCTGGTGACCGTCACCCAGGCCAACAGCGCCTGGCCCGCCATCACGGCGGAACAGACTGCCCAGAACAGCGTCCCCTTCCTCATCAGCTTTGACCGGAACATCCCCGCTTTCCACAATTGCCGCTTCACCCTGGAACTCACCGACAGCGCCGCCAACAGCTATCAGGTGTTGTTTTACCTGGGCGGCTTCAATGCCGACCTCAGCGTGATCAACCACAGCGTGAGCGCCGGCGGCGACAACGTGCTGGACCCCTCCGAAAACGGCATCCTCACCCTCGCGGTGAAAAACTCCTCCGTCTTTGGCGCCAGCGATATTTACGGTGAACTCACCGCCCTCAACGACCTGGTGGAGGTAACGGACAACCTCTCCTATTTCGGCAGCATCCCGGCAGGCATGAATGCCTCTTCCATCGAAGGCTATGGCCTTTTCGCCCAGCCCCTGCTGATACCCGGGATGATGATCCCATTCAGGCTCAGGCTCTACAATGCCGACGGATTCGAGCAGATCGCCCATTTTTCACTGCCCATCGGCACAGTGGCGCAAAACACGCCCCTGGGTCCCGACGAATACGGCTATTTCATCTACGACGTCTCGGACACCGCCTATCCGGACTGCCCCAGCTACGAATGGATTGAGATAGTGCCCAGCCTCGGAGGCAGCGGCACCCAAATCACCGGGCTCCACGACCCTGGCGTCTCCGACGACGAAGGTGACCAGAATGACAGCGATGTCCTCGAGACCATCGACTTGCCTTTCACTTTCCGTTTCTACGGAGTGGACTATGACCAAATCACGGTCTGCGTGAACGGTTTCATCGCCTTTGGCGTAACCAACGACGGCGAATTCCGCAATGGCAGGATGCCTGGCGGACAGGGCCCCTCGCCGATGGTCGCGCCTTTCTGGGACGACCTCGTGATCCTCTCCGGAGGCGGAATCTACCAATGGTACGACTCCAACGAACACAGGTTCATCATCCAGTACAACAACCTCAAAAACGGCTACAACCGCACCAGCGAGGAAACCTTCCAGGTGATCTTCTACGATCCGCTTTACTATCCCTCCAGCCTGGGCGACGGCATCATCAAGATCCAGTACAAGGTCTTCAACAACGTGGATATCGGCAGCAGCGGCTATAGCCCCACCCACGGCAAATACGCCACGGTGGGCATCCGCGACCACACCAACCTCCGCGGCCTGGAATACACTTTTGCCAACCAGTATCCGCCTGCCGCGCAGCCGCTTGACAACGGAAAGGCCCTGCTCATCACCACGGTGCCCGTGCTGCATCAAAACGCCTATCTGGTGGTGGGGGAACTCATCCTTAACGACGCCAACGGCAATTCCTGGCTGGAGCCGGGCGAAACCGCCGAGATCGGGCTCAAGCTGAACAACCTCGGCATCAACGCCGCCACCAACGTAAATATTTCCGTTTCCAGCCAGAGCCAGTTCCTCACCATCGCCAATCCCCAAAGCGCCTGTCCCGACATCCCCGGCAGCGGCCACGCCTTTAATGTGGTGCCTTTCACGGTCACCGCCTCGCCCGACTGCACTGATGGCCTCGTGATCCCGCTCCAGTTTGTGGTTAGCATCGACGGCAACGAGTGGACTTATCCCCTCAACCTCACCATCAGGAAGCCGACCATTGTGGTCAACGACATCTATATCAGCGATCTGCAGGGCAATGTGAACGGACTGGCCGATCCCGGCGAAACCTTCAACCTGATCGTGAACTATCTGAACAACGGATTTGTGGACGCCTACAACCTCACCAGCAACATCATGTGCCTCAGTGAAGACGTCACCCTGGTGAATTCTGAGCAGCTCATCCCCACCATCCCCGCCGGCGGCATGAGCCAGGCCGTTTACGAGGTAAGCCTTTCGCCCAATGTGGTCGTGGGCAACAATCTCACTTTCTACCTCACCTATCTGGGCGAAGCGGTGGATGCGCAGAACGATACTGTCCTGCTCAATGTGGGAACCACAGGCATGTCAGAGGATTTTGAGGACGACAACGGCGCATTTGAAGCCCAGCCCGCCACCAACGGCTGGGAGTGGGGCACGGATTCGACTGCCGGAGCCCACTCCGGCACTAAGGTATGGGGCACCCGCATCAACCAGCAGTATTCGAACAACGCAAATTGGACCCTCACTTCGCCGCCCGTCTTCATCGGCAGCAATTTCGTGCTGGAGTTTTACCACAAGTTTGACACCGAGCAGAACTACGACGGCGGCAACGTGAAGATTTCCACCAACAACGGCGTGACCTGGACCTTGCTCACTCCGGAGAACGGATACACCCACCAAAACCTGTCCGCACTCAACGGTCCGGGATATTCCGGCAACAGCGGCGGCTGGACCCAGGCCCGCTTCTCCCTGGCTGCCTATCCCAATCAGACCGTGAGGTTCCGCTGGACCTTTGCCTCGGACGGCTCGGTCCAGAGGCAGGGCTGGTATCTGGATGATGTTCAGACCACAGGCTTCATCCCCTTTGCCGGCAAGGTGAGCGGCACGGTGCAAACCACACGCCCGGATGACGATCATTCCACCCTCTTCGTGCAAAACGACCAGGCCATCAGCATCCGTCCAAACTCCGCAGGGGCCTACACCCTCTATCTGCCGGAGGGCGAGCACAACCTGACCGCCTCCGGCCCCGGATACCATTCCCAGAGCGTGTTTCCCGTGAATCTGAGCGTGAGCGCCCCCAGCTTCACGCAGGATTATCTGCTCACCTGGTTCGCGCCGGCTACGGATCTGGAATACAGCGTGGCCAATGATTCGCTTTCACTTTTCTGGGCGGCTCCAGCCGCTCCGCCTTCTCCACAGCTGAGCTACAAGGTCTTCCGCAAGCAGCATTCCGGTCCCTTTGAACTGGTGGCCATCGTTACGGATGTCGCCTGGGGCGAAATCCCGGCCATTAACGGCGAATACCGCTATTACGTGCTGGCCTGCTACGACGCTGGGGAAAGCGTGGCCACGAATATCATCAGCGTCGTCTGGCCCCCTGTGGATGCAGACGATCCGCACACCCCGCCGCTGGTCTCGTGCCTCTACCAAAACTATCCGAACCCCTTCAACCCCAGCACTACCGTCATGTTCGACCTCGCGGAGGCAACCCCGGTCACCCTTTCAGTTTACAACGTGAAGGGCCAGCTTGTGCGCCGTCTGCTGCAGGCTCCCCTCGGCGCAGGCACCCACAGGATACTCTGGGACGGCACCGACGAATCACGCCGCCCCGTATCCTCCGGAATTTACTTCTTCCGCATCGAATCCCCCGCGCTCACAGCCTCGCGCAAGGCGGTGCTGCTGAAGTGATTCTCTCCTTATAGAGTGAATAAGGCCGGAGTTTTCGCTCCGGCCTTTTTTGGTTCTCTTTGAAGGTGGGTGGGTTTCGAACAGCACTGAAAGTGAGGTGATGCCTGGAGTCCAGCGAACGCAGTGAGCATGGACTACAGGAAGTGTTGTTGCTGCCGTCGATGCTCGTTCCTCGTTCGACGCCAGCGTGTGGCTTGCTGACTGGCCGTTAAGGCCCTATGCTTGATTTGTGATACGCTTCCCACACGATACCCGCATTAGATGCGAGAATCATACGAGAGGCATGGGAGGGGGATAAACGCAGGCGCTCAGGGCCTGGCTAAGGGGACATTGCGGCGGGCAAAATGTTCCACCGCTCTGGGTTTTATTCTCTTGTGTCTGAAACTGCCTGTGCCTGTCAGTCCATGTATTTCTGGATGTTGGCCTTGCGCAGTTGCTGCTCCATCCAGATGTCGAACCAGTTGTCAGGAAGGCTGGCGGCAAAAACGGCTTGGACCTGGGCTTCGTCCACTTTGAGGCTGGCATCGCGGGAGACGGAAATCACGCGGGGCAGCCAGACGAAGCCATCCATGATAAAGGCTTCCTGGAGCAGGTTTTGCTGGTGGCGGCGAAGGATGCCGTGGAATATGACGGAAGTGTGTTTGCCAAGGGCCTGGGAGGCGGGGGAGAGGCCTTCAATGTTGCGGATGGTGGAATTGGCAGGGACGGGGTCCTGTCCGGAAATGATCCTTTGGGAGATTTGCAGGGCGAGTTGTTCGCATTTGTCGTGAGCAAGGAAATCCCTGATATCAGCTTCCACAGAGGACAGGGGAAGGTGTTCGTCGAGCGCAGCGGCGTTGAGTTCCACAATAACCCACTTGCTGGTGGAATCTGAATAGAGGGCGTCGAAAACATGACCGGAGGGCTGACCGGGCAACTGGGCGCGGATGGCTTCCACGATTCGGGCATCCGGATACCAGAGGCTGTCGGGATTGGCCTTGTGCACTTTATAGCGGGGCAGGTCCATTTCCTCGCAAGCGGTGGCGTGGCCTTTCAGGCGGGCAAGCTTAACCGCGAGTTCGGCTTCGGGACGCAGGGCTTCGATCCTGGAAGCCGAGGGACGGTAGGGCAGCCAGAGGGAATTGTAGCTGCACATGCTCTTGGTGCGTTTTTCCAGTTGGTGGAGCGTGGTGCCGCTGGCAGTTTGCAGAGGCCGGCCCCAGACGCCTTCCTCCAGTTCGCTGAGTTGCTTGTAAACAATGGGATCGAGGGAGGCAACGCTGAGAAATCCGGAGTTTTTGAAAACCAGGCTGGCGGCGAGGGGATGGTTGCCCTCCAACAGGGCGGAGACTGGCGTTCCGGCGCTGAGCTCCTGATAGAGGGAATCGGCGTAGAGGTTGGCGTGGTGGATGTCAGTGCGGGAAGGCAGGACCTCCATGGTGGCGCAGGACAGGCTGGCAAAGGGTTCCAGGCGGTAATCCGCCAGGTTTTTCTGATAATGGGCGCGCACTTCATCCTGCGAAACATAGGGATTGATGCCTGCCAGTTCCAGCAGGGTGAATTCCACGTCCGCGCTGCTCTGGAGGATGCCGGTGATGAGCTGGCGCTCTTTTTTGTCCAAAAGTTCCCGGACGATGAGTTCTTGCTTAAGCTTCATGATGGGCACCTTCCAATCCAGGAAATCCTGGCGCAGTATGGCGAGGTTTTCCGGCGAGTCGTAAAGCAGCGACTGGTGGTATATCTTGGGGTCGAAGACGCCATCGGTCATGAAGAGGGGGGAGCTGAGGATGTAGGAGGGGATGTTTTTGGAGAGGGTGTCCACCACTTCGGAGGGGGTGGCGCTGATTTTGTATTTGGCGAACCATTGCCTGAGGATCACGCCCCTGGCGGCGTCTGTCCAGGTTTGCTGCTTGATCAGTTCCCTTTCTTCGCGGGAGGGGGCGCGGTTGTTGAGCCACTGAAAGTTGGCGTAATGGCCGCGGTAGGCATCGTTGAAAGATTCAGCGGTGACGGGCTGGCCGTTGATGCGTCCGGCCAGTTTGCCCTGATTGGCACCGCAGCCGGCCAGCAGCAAAGCCAGCGCCAGCAGTATGGCGAAGAGGGGGGCGAGCTTGGTCATAATCTGTCCTGTAGGTCTTTTAGTTTTTGCCAGGCCTCGATGGGGGTGAGGCTGTCGAGGTCGAGGTCCTTGATCTCATCCACGATGGGGTCGATTTCCGAGACTTTATCCGCCAGCACCTCAAAGAGCTCTATCTGGGGGCTGGTGCGGTTCAGTTTGCGGCGGATGGAGGCGGTGAGGCCCTGGGGCGATATTTCGTGGTCCTCAAGGTTGCGCAGGATTTCCCGGGCACGGCGGATAACGCGGTCCGGGATGCCAGCCAGCCGGGCCACCTGGATGCCGTAACTCTGGTCGGCGCCGCCACGCTCAATCTTGCGCAGAAAGATCATCTGGTCATTGTATTCCTTCACCACCACATTGTAATTGCGGATGTCCGGATAGATGTTTTCCAGTTCCGTGAGCTCGTGATAGTGGGTGGCGAAGAGGGTGAGGCTGTGTTTGTATTTCTGGATGTATTCGATGATGGACCAGGCGAGGCTGAGGCCATCGAAAGTGGAGGTTCCGCGGCCGATCTCGTCCAGCAGGATGAGTGAGTTTTCTGTGGCGGTGTGGAGGATGTTTGCCGTTTCTATCATCTCCACCAAAAAGGTGCTCTGGCCCTGGGCGAGGTTGTCGGAAGCGCCCACGCGGGTGAAAACGCGGTCGAAAATGGGCATGGAAAGATGTTTGGCAGGCACGAAACTGCCGATCTGGGCCATAATGACCAGAAGTCCCACCTGACGCAGATAGGTTGATTTTCCTGCCATGTTCGGTCCGGTGATAATGGCGATAGTGGTATCTGGGTAATCCAGGGAAGTGTCGTTGGGAATGAATTCCTGGTCCTCGATGAGCTGTTCGATAACTGGATGGCGGCCGGCTTCAATGGTGAGGGTGCGCTGCTCGGTGAAAACGGGACAGCAGTAGTTGTTTTGCCAGGCCAGCCAGGCCAGGCTGCTCAGAACGTCCGTGAGGGCGAGGGTGGCGCTGAGGCCTTGCAGGGCTTCCAGGTTGGCAGCCACCTGCTGGCGGAAGTCTTTGTAGAGCTCGTATTCGAGGTTTTTGATCTTCTCTTCCGAACTGAGCACTTTAGCCTCGAATTCCTTAAGCCGGGGAGAAATGTAGCGTTCGGAATTCACCAGGGTCTGCTTCGGCACATAGTAATCCGGAACTTTGGATTTGTGGGCTGTGCCGACCTCCAGATAGTAGCCGAAGACACGGTTGTAGCCTACTTTGAGGGTGCTGATGCCTGTTTTCTTGCGCTCGTCGTCCTCCAGGCGGGCGATCCAGGATTTGCCGTCGTGGACGAGTTCCAGCAGTTCGTCTAGATCCTCGTTGTAGCCTGGATTGAAGATGCCGCCTTCGGTGATGGTGAGGGGCGGCTGTGGACGAAGGGCGGCGCCGATGGCATCGGCTAGGGCGTCGAAACCCTCCAAATCGTCCGCCAAAGCGGTGATGAGGGGTTGGTTGTAAGCCCGCAGCCGCTCCTTCAGTTCGCCCAGAACCAGAAGGTAGGAGCGCAGGGCGATAAGCTCGCGGGGGTTGATGCGCAGGGCGCCCAGCTTGGAAACGAGGCGGGAAACGTCGCCGATCTCGTGCAGGCTGGAGCGCACGTCCTTGAGGTAGGCGGTGTTTGTCAGGAAGGCCTTGATCAGGTTTTGCCTTTTGACGATCTCGACTGTATCCAGCAGGGGATGGAGCAGCCAGCTCTGGATGAGGCGCGAGCCCATCGCGGTCTGGGTTTGGTCCAGAATCGCCAGCAAGCTGCCGTGGCGTTCGCCGTAGCGGATGGAACGGATGAGTTCAAGGTTGCGGCGGCTGATTTCGTCGAGCTGCATGAAGTTGCTCAGGGAGTAATAGCGCAGCGAGCTGATGTGGGTCAGGGGCGTCTGCTGAAGCGATTGCACATAGGCAAGGGCTGCCCCGGCGGCGGTGGCCCCGGCTGTTCTGCCCTGGGCGTCAAAGGCTTCCAGGGAATGCACTTGGAAGTGTTTTTTCAGGATGGAGGCGGCTTCCGAAGGCCGGAACTGCCAGCTGTCGAATATTGTGATGGTGGGTGAGTATTCCAGCTTGAGGCTTTTGAGGAAGGCCTCGGAGGCGCTGCCGTCCACAATGATTTCGCTGGGCTTAAGGCGCAAAAGCTCGTTCACAAGCTCGTCCCCGCTCAGTTCCGTGAAGCTGAATTCACCGGTGGAGAGGTCCAGATTGGTCAGGCCGATCCGGCGGTTTTCGTTTTCATACCAGACGGCGGCCAGGAAGTTGTTCGCGCTGCCGGAGATGAGGGCATGGTCGAGCACGGTTCCCGGAGTGATGATCTCCACAACTTCGCGCTTCACCAGTCCAACAGCCTGTTTGGGGTCTTCGGTCTGCTCGCAGATGGCCACCTTGAGGCCAGCCTGGATGAGCTTGTCCAGATAGCTGTCCAGCGCGTGATAGGGGAAACCGGCCAGGGGAACGGGGTTTTCGCTGTTTTTGTCGCGGGAGGTGAGGGTTATGTTTAGGATGCGGGCAGCGGTGTGGGCGTCATCAAAAAAGGTCTCGTAAAAATCGCCCATGCGAAAGAGGATAAGCTTGTCCGGATGGGCTTGCTTCACCTCCTGAAATTGCCTCAGCATGGGGGTCAGCCTGGCATCCGGGGTGGTGGACTTTTTCATTTAAGGTTTCAAAAACGGGTGACGAAGCATTCGATGGAATTGGCGCGCAGGATGCCAGCCACGCTGTTCGCTTCGCTTTGAGAGGCGTAGGGACCGCTCACCACCACCCAGGGCACGGATTTGTTGCCCCTGTCCTCAAAGTAGTTGGCTTTCAGCTTCATAGCTCGGATCACGTCCGTAAGGTTGCGGGCGTTCTCTTCTTTGCCAAAGCGTCCCGCCTGCACAAAGGTTCCGGCAGGTTTGGCCTCCAGCTTGGCCGGGGAATTAAGATCTGCTTCCGCCAGAGCCGGCAAGGGCTGAACCTCTGGCTCGGTAACAAGTTCCGGAAGATCCAATTCCGTGTAGGGATAGAGGAATGAAAGATCGACCTGCGAGCCGTATCTGCCCTTGAGTTCAAAGAGGCGGTCCTCGATCTCGAAAGCAAGCTGGGACTTGCGGTTGATCTCAAACCCGGTCTGGTAGTTGGTGAAGGCCTCGGCGCAATTGCCGTTCTGATGGTGGAGGCGCCCCAGCAGATAGTGGAAATACTGCTTGTTTTTGGGTAGGCCAGGCAGGGCGCGCAGTTTTTCCAGGCTGGAAATGGCGCTGTAGAACTTGCTCTGGTTCTGGTAAGAACTGGCAATGATGTAGTGGGTGTCTTCGGCGAACTTTCCGCTTGGTGCGGCCCGCAGATAGTTTTCCCCGTGGGCGATGGCGCCGTTGTGGTCATCGCGGTACTGGGCGCAGTAGGCCAGCCAGTAAAAGCGTTCAGGCAGTTCGGGCGAGGAAATCTTTTTCAGCCTGGCTTCCGCGGCGGGGATGTCGCGTTCCAGAATGTGCAGCTTGGCTGTCTCCAGCATGCTTTGCTGGCCATAAAAGGTGGAGGGATAGCGGTCCGCGGCCTGGTTCAGCAGCACGAGGGTATCGTCCTTGCCTTGCTTGAGCATCGCGCTCAGATAGGTCTGCAGGGCGCGCTCCTCGTCGTTCTTAGGCGAGCTTTTGTACAATTGGCCGGGAAGTTCTGCCAGCTTTCCCTTCAGCCAAAGGTCTTCCAGGGCTTGGAATTCCTTGCGGAAATCCACTGCGAAAGCGGCCAGGGGCAGTAGCGCCAGCAGCAAAAAGATGGATATTCTGAGCGGAATATGGAGCATCGGGAGAGGACCTGGCGCTCAGTTGCTCATCGAATTCAGCAGTTCGTCGTTGTCTTTGGTGGTTTGCATCCGCTTGCGCAGGGTTTCGATGCCTTGGATTGGGCTGATGGTCTTGAGGTATTTGCGCAGTACGTACATGCGGTTCATTTCATTTTGCGTGAGCAGCAGTTCTTCGCGGCGGGTTCCGCTCTTTACAAGGTCGATGGCGGGGTAGAGACGCATGTCCGAAATGCTGCGGTCCAGCACCAGTTCCATGTTTCCGGTGCCCTTGAATTCCTCGAAAATCACCTGGTCCATCTTGGAGCCGGTGTCGATGAGGGCGGTGGCAATGATGGTGAGGGAGCCGGCTTCTTCAGTGTTGCGCGCGGCGCCAAAGAATTTTTTGGGTTTGATAAGGCCGTTGGCGTCAATACCGCCGGACAGCACTTTTCCGCTGGAGGGGGTGATATTGTTGTAAGCCCGGGCAAGACGCGTGATGCTGTCCAAAACGATTACCACGTCCTGATTCAGCTCGATCATCCGTTTCGCTTTTTCCAGCACCATCTCGCTAACGGCGGTGTGGTTTTTCGGCGATTCGTCGAAGGTGGAGCTGATCACCTCGCGGTTTCCAGGACGCAGGATCTTCTTCATCTCGGTAACCTCTTCTGGGCGCTCGTCCACCAGCAGCACGATCAGGTAAACCTCGGGGTGATTTGTTAGGATGGCGTTAGCGGTATCCTGCAGGAGGGTGGTTTTTCCCGTTCTGGGCGCTGCAACGATCAGCCCGCGCTGGCCTTTGCCAATGGGGGTGAAGAGGTTGATGATACGGGTCGAATAGTTTTTGGGGTCAAATTCCAGATTGAGGCGCTCGGTGGGGTAGTAGGGCGTGAGTTCATCCCAGGTTCGGAGGTCCTGCATGGAGGTGGGGGCCATGTAATTCACGGCGTCCACGCGCAGCAGTGCGAAATATTTTTCCCCTTCCTTGGGGGAACGCGCCGGGCCGGATATCATGTGGCCGCTCTTGAGGCCAAATCTGCGGATCTGGGTGAGCGAGACATAGACGTCGTCGCGTCCGGGCAGATAGTTGTTTTGCGGGAAGCGGAGGAAGCCGAAGCCGTCTTCCATGATTTCCAGACAGCCTGTAACGAAGGCCAGGCCCTCCTGGGCGGCTTGGAATTCAAGCAGTTTGAACACGAGGTTGTTACCTTTCAACTGGGTGTAGCCGGGTATTTCGTATTTTTTGGCCAGCTTGGTAAGCTGGGATTGTGGCAGTTCAAATAGGTTCTCTATTTCGGACATTATTTATACTCCTTGGTTTATACATTCTTTTTTATTCCGCTCAGCAGCAAACTGCAGGCGCCGGCACAGCCCACGCTGTTTATACGTTCCACCAGCCGCTTCCCTTCATCCAAAAGTTCTTCGGCATCGGTCAGGCTTTCCAGCCGCTTGAAGGTTTCCACGCAGTTGCGTTTGAGGTTTTCGCAATTCGAGGCAGCCTTGGGATTGTCTACCGGCAGATAAAAATCCACCTGCTCCACCTGGTTCAGTCCCAGTTTGGCGAAGATGGCCTGGATTTGTTCCCGGGTGTAGGTTTCCTGGTGGTAAACCCCGAAACGCCGGTCGATGGAGGCCAGCCAGTGGTGCATCATGATGTGGGTTATCTGGGGTTCGGTCTGCTCGCCGTCGCGGTACATCTCCTGCACCAGTAGCCTGCCGCCGGGCTTCAGCACCCGCAGCAGTTCGGCGAAAACCCTGCCCAGATGCTCAATATGGTGCAGGGAATTGGCGATGGTCACCAGATCGAAGCTGTCATCGTCAAAATCCAGGGCTTCAAGATCCATCCGGTAGATTTCCACATCGTTTTCCGGAAAGCGTTTCTGGGCTTGATCGACACTCTTTTCAGACGCGTCAATCCCAATGATCTGAATATAGGATTTCAGATGCTGCTTCAGGATGGTGATGAAATCGCCCCTTCCCGTGGCGGCGTCCAAGACGTTGGCGGCCTCGATCCGATTCAAAAGGCCAATAGCGTCTTTCATAAGGATAATCCTCGCTTGATGGTGATAGGGATGATGAATCGCCTGAATCTCAGGCTGACTGCTGTTCCGGGCAACTCTATACAGAACGTGTCTATTGATTTTTACCCGCTGTTTTTAGTCAAGCTTTTTATCAGATGCCTGCTGATCCTGTGTGGATTTTTGAGTTCTCATATATTTTTCAAATCGTATCACCAATTTTATCAATTCTGCCGTTTTGCGGGATTGAGATATCATGATTTTTCAAGTGGAATTTCAAGACTTTTTCAAACGGATTTTAGCATTTTCAGCCGAATAACATAGAAGTAGAATAAGATAACTAAGTAAAATGAGAATCGCAATGCCTAGGCAATGCTGGAGGAGATAGTTCAATCAGGTAGCCAATTCATACTGACGCAAGCCGATGAAACATAACAGCCCATCGATAAAATACTGCATGATGATTATACTGATAAGGAATACAACAAAAGAACGGGTGGAACCAATTCTGGTACCTCTGGCTCAAGTAAGAGAAGATGAATGAGGATTAGATTAAGACCAATATCGACATTGCCAAGGAATGTAAAGACTATATAGCAATCATTAATCTTATGGCCGATCTATTCCGTTGGCTTGAAGAGAAAGGGTTGTCGCTCGCTGTAAACGACTTCAGACCAAACCTATCAATGCACTTTATCGATATATATAACTCCTGCATTTTTCTTTGAAGCGCCTAGACAATAAAAATCCGGGAATACCATTTATTGTGTTCCATATATCATTCTTGCTATGACCATTTTTCATCAATCCATCTACGACTGCAATGGCAATTTGGTCTAGACCAAATCGAGTGATTGCATTGGCAACTAATGTCAATAGGCCCAAAGCAGCTAGTCCTCCTAGCATCCCAAAGGGACCACCAAGAATTGCAAGTGTAGCGACTATGGCTGCCCCTCCAGTAAGACCTGTAGTACCAATTACAACAACGACTACCAATCCTGGTATTCCCAACGCAACTACTTTCTGAACGACTTCATTTAACATGATTACTCCATATATCATATATACTTTACTGGCATTGATTGTTTCAAGGCTAATTCTGTCAAGTGTTTTTTAACTCTTTAAATCTAGCTCATTTCAAACCGGGCTAGGTGAACAGGATTACTCACTTGATCGAAATTGAGTCATTTTTTAGCTCAAGTTCAAATAGAGAGATTGTTACTGATGTTATCCTGGCGTCCAGCGAACATAGTGAGTATGGACGACAGGACAACCCACGGGGATGAACGACAGTATGTATTGGGGAAATCATTCATTGCTGGAGTCGATGCTCGTTCTTCGCTCGACTCCAGCGTGTGGCTGGAAAGAAGCTTTGCTGTCTGGCCATTAAGGGTTTGTATATCATTCCTGATGTGCCTCCCGTATTATACCCGCATTTGGTGCGAGGATTGTGCGAGGGGCGTGGGAGAGCGATGGACTCAGGCGCTCAGGGCCTGACCGACGGGCATTGAAGCGGCAATCGGTTATGTCTCTCTTTCAAATAAAATGGCTGCTAGAGTTCAAACAAAGAGCAGCCTAAAGTTGCTTGGGAAAATGCTTTAAAAGACTAAACGCTAAGTTTGGCGATGAGGTCCTGGCAGAGTTGGGTGGAGCGTTCCAGGGAAGGGCTTTCCACGTAAATCCGGATAATGGGTTCGGTTCCGCTTTTGCGGACGTGGATCCAATGGTCCGGGGCGGTTGCTTTTACGCCGTCACGCAGGTCGAGTTCATAGGCTTCCAAAAGTCCGGGGAGGCTGGTCATGGCGTCGTTCATGCGTTCCGGGGGCAGTTCCAGCCGGCCTTTGGCAAAGTAAAAGCGGGGGAGTTCGTCCACCAGTTGGGAAACGGTTTTGCCGCTTTCGGCCAGCAATCCGAGGATGAGGGCCATGCCGGCGACGGCGTCCCGGGTGTAGTTAACTTCAGGGCAGATGATGCCGCCGTTGCCTTCTCCGCCGACCGGGGACTTCAATTCCCGCATGAGCTTGCCCACATTGATTTCGCCCACTTTGGCACGGTGGACCGGCACTCCGAAGAGCCCGGCAATGTGGTCGGAAAGCATGGAGGAGGAAAGGTTAACAACGATGGGGCCGGGGTTTTTTGGGAGGATGAAAAGTTCCGCGAGGGCCACGGAATATTCCTCACCGATGCAGGCGCCGTGTTCATCCACGATGGAAAGCCTGTCCACATCAGGATCGGTGGCGAAGCCAAGGTCGGCTTTTTGGCGGCGCACCTCTTCCTCCAACTGGGCCAGGTTTTCGTTCAGGGGTTCGGCGGGATGGGCGAAAACGCCGGTGGGGGCGGAATTGATGGCGATGACTTCGCAGCCCAGGGCTTTGAGCAGCAGCGGCGAAATGAGGCCGCCGGCGCCGTTCACGGAATCGATGACCACCTTGAAGTTACGCGCGCGAATCCGCTCCAGGTCCAGCCAGGGAATTCCCAAAACCTTTTCCAGATGATGGGCGGTGCCTTCAGTGTCCTCACTCAGGCGGCCCATCTTCTCCCAGCCGTTCCAAGCCAGGGGTTCCATCACGGAATCCAGAAACGCAGCGGCTTTTTCAGGGGAGAGGAACATGCCGTCACCATCCACGAATTTGAGGGCGTTCCACTCCGGCGGGTTGTGAGAAGCCGTGATGCTGATCCCGCCTTGGGCGGAGTGCTTTTTAACATTAAGAAGGACGGTTGGGGTGGCCACAATGCCGAGGTCGATAACATCGCAACCCACGCTGAGCAGGGCTGCCGTCACGCAATTTAGCATGGCCACACCGGTGGTACGGGAATCCCTGCCCACCACGATTTTTGGTTTTGCGCCCCGGGCGGGGGAAAGGGAATTTTGGGAAATGAAGCTTCCGAAGCGTGCCGCGTAACGCAGAACGACTTCGGGGCCCAGGGCGTCTCCAAAGACTCCCCGGACCCCGCTAACGCCGGTCATCAATTTGCTCATTATTGCTTAATAACCGAATTTATACCTGTTGTCAATTATCTTGGCATCCTTGCGGAGCTGCTGGAACCAGCGGTTGAAGGCCGCGTCTTCAAGGCTGTCACGGATTTCCTGTTGTTTGACTTTGTCGAAGGCCTGCATATTTGGTCTGTTGCGGATTTCGGCAAAGATAAGGAAGGGGCCTTCCTTGGTGGAGAGGAGAGAAGACCAGCCCCCTGAATTGAGGGCGAGGGCGGCTTTGTCGAAGTCGTCCAACTGGGCATTCACTGGAGGGGCAAGGCGGGTTTTTGCCTTGTGGTTATTCAGGTCGATCACTTTCCAGCCTTCCTCCACCGCGGCGGTGAGGTAGTTTTCCTTGGGAATGCGCTTTACGAAGTTTTCGGCTTTGGCCTTCACGGATGCGATCTTTTTCTTTTTTTCGAGGTCGAATTTAATCTGGAGTCTTTTCTCAGCGAAATCCTCGTAATAGGATTTCTTGTTGTCCAAAACCTGGGCGACCACGTAGATGTTTTCGCCGCCGTTCTTTAGTACAAAAGGTTCCGAGACCTTGCCGGCTTTTTTGGATTTCATGAATTGGAAAAGGCCGCCGTGTTCGCCAAAACCTTCCATCTGAGGATTGTCGTGAGCCAGCCAGCGTGAGGTTGTAACTTCCAGCTTGAGTTCCTTTGCCGCTTTGTCGATGCCCTTTTTGGCGATCAGTTTGGAGGCGTCTCTGGCCTGGTCGCGCAGTTCGTTGCGGGTGGATTCTGTGGTGTTTACCTTAAAGAGGATGTGACTGGCGGCAACCTCTTCCTGTCCGTCAGGGGCGGGGAAAACGCTGTCGCAGCGAACGATGTGCCAGCCGAACTGGGTTCTGAAGGGTTTGGAAATCTGGCCGGGTTTAAGGGCGAAGGCAACCTTGTCAAATTCCGGGACCATCTGCCCGCGTTTGAATCTGCCCAGGGATCCGCCTCTATCTGCCGAGCCGGGGTCTTCGGAATATTCGATGGCGATATCGGCGAAACTAGCGGCGTCGCGCTGAAGCTGGTTGTAGATATCATCGATTTCCAGCTTCACATCGTTGAAATCCTGTTCGGAGGGTTTGATGGGGATGCTGATGTATTTGAGGCGCGTGGCGGGGCCTTTTTTGAATTCTTTGTCCTTGTTGTCTTCGTAATACTTTTTCACCTCTGCGTCTGTTACGTTCACAGCGGCGTTGTCCGCCATGTTGAAATCGAACCAGATGGCCTTGCCGGTGACGGTGTCAGATTCCTTGATGAATTCAGCTTTGAGGCTGTCAATAGTGATCTTGGCTTCTTTTTTGATCTTGTCCTGCAGCTTCTTTTTGGGCAGGTATTCCTTCATGCTCTGATACATGGCCGCGCGAAGCTCAAAGTTGTTGTTCAGGGCGGCGAAGTATTTACTTTTATCGAACCTACCGTTGGTTTGCAGATTGGGGTTTTGCTGCAGTTCGGCCGGAATATCGTTTTCCATGGCGTTCTTGATCTCGGTGTCTGAAACCTTTATTCTGTGCTTCTTGATCTGCTGCTGCCAGAGGGCGTTGTCCACAAGCTCCCGCCAAGCGGTGTCATAAACATAGGACATCATGGTCTCGTCCACTTTCTGGCCCTGGTCCTCATAGCGTTTGACCACTTCCTGGACCTTGGCATTGTATTCCTGCGGGCTGATCGTTGTTCCGTTCACCTTGCCAAGGTATCTGCCCCGGAAAGATTCAAGCAGCCTTTCCCCGCCGAAGATGCCGCCGGCACCAAGGCTGAGGATGAAGGCTATCGCCACGACATAGACGATTATTTTCTGGTTTTTTCTAAGGCTATCGAGCATTTATCTCCTCCCATGATGGGTTAAATTCGCTTTGAAAAGCCAATATTTTCAAAGGCCGTTTTTCTACAAGGTTTTTTTTAGATCTCGGCTTTGCGCAGGAAGGCCAGACCCAGAAGAGTGAAGATGAGATTGGGCAGCCAGGCAGCCCAAACGGGTGGGATAACGCCGCTGTAGCCAAGGCTTTGCGCCACACGCACCATGATGAGGTAGAGGAAGCAAACCACCAGGCCCAACAGGAAAACCAGGCCCCGGCTTTTGGAGCGGGTGTTCGATGTGGCTACAGGGATGAAGAAAAAGATCACGATCAGGTTTGTGAGGGGGAAGGCCAGCTTCATGTGCAGATCCACAATCTCGCGATTGGCCGGCTCTCCCATCCTGTTCAGCCTTGCTATGTATTCCCTCAGCTCCGGGAAATTGAGCGAGAGCGTTTTTTTGGTAATGCGGACAAAATCCTCCGGCTTCACATCAAGCAGGGGCAGGGTGGTGCTGGGATAGTAAGCATAATATGTCTGCTTTCCTTTTTCAAAGCGCCTTATCTCACAATCCTGGAGCAGCCAGCGGTCTTTTTGCCAGACGGCTGAGGAAGCAGTGACCCGCTCGGAGACCTCCTTGCCCTTGGGATCGAGCTTGGTGAGGTCGATCACCCGGATGGTGTTTTGATAGCCGTCGAAGAAGGCGAAATAGTAAAAGTCGTTCTTTGTGCCATGATAGTGCACCCTTGCTTTGAGCAGGTTGTCCTCCGCCTGCGCGCCCTGGATCTTCACGTCATAAACGTAGTTGCGGGTTTTTTCCGCCCAGGGCAGCACATATTCCCCAAAGACGGCCACGCCCAGGCTGATAAGCAGGCCCAATCCGAAAAGCGGCAGCATCGCTCTGGTTATGCTAATTCCAGCAGCACGCATCGCCACGCTTTCGTTGTGCTTGGAAAGGGAGTTCATCAGAAACAAACCGGTGATCAGCACCGTTACAGGAGACGTGAGCACGATCAGATAGGGCAGGCGCAGTAAATAATAGAGGATGGCCAGTTGGGGGGTGGCGCCGCTACGCATGAGGGGGGCGAGGTTATCGATCACGTCGATCACGATGAAAACGACTGAGAATGAGAGGAATACGATCAGATAGGTCTTGAGGAATTCCCGGATCAGGTAACGGTCAAGCAAACGCACAGGGGGCCTCAGTGGATCAATTCATCCGGAGCGTCTTCCAGCTTTACCTTGCGGTGGGTAAGCCGCCAGCTGAGCAGGTTGAGGTTGATTAAATGCTTTTCCCGCAGGGAGAGGTAAACAAGTAGGACTCCCAGAACGATGAACACGATATTGGTGAGCCACATTGAGAGGAAGGGGCTCATGAGAGCACGGTCTGCCAGCTCTTCACCGCCGGTGAGTGCCACATAATAGATAAGGAAGATCGCGCTGGATACAGAAAAGGCCATGCCGATGCCGCTGGTGCGGGTCATCAGACCCAGCGGGATGCCCATCAGCACAAAAATGACGATGGCAAATGAGATGGCGAATTTCTTGTGATACTCCACCTGCAGCGAGCGCAGGTTTTCGGTTATCTGCCTTTTTTGGTCCTCTGCCTGGGTCTTCATGATGCCCAAACGCCGCTGTTCCACGCTGCTGGCATAGTCTTTGGGCTTGTTTTCCAGCGCTTGCAAACGCTTGTCCAAGTTTCCCAGTTCCCTGTCTTTGTCCGTAAGTTCGGTTTCCTTGGCTCGGATGGCTGCCATCAATTGGGGATAGGTCATCTCCCTGTCGCTGCGGTAGGCGCTGTCCGTGAAATCCAGATTGGTGGCCAAATCTCTGATGTACACGGAAAAGTTCTCGAAACGCCGCAGCTGGTATTTGCCCTGCTCCTGTTCGTTGCGTTCGTGCATTTCGCCGCTGTGGAGGATGATCTGAAGGCTGTTGCCATTGTCAAGCTGCACCACTTCACCGGTTTCAGCAGTGATAATCCGGGGCAGCTTGGTCTGGCTGCGGTCATAGATAAGCACGTCGCGCAACTCGTTGTTCAGGTTTTCCCTCACATAGATGGTGTAATTCGTAAGGGTTGTGAATTCATTGGGTTTGATGATGGTCATGGGCCGGTAATAGGCGATCTTCACGGTGAGGTTTTTCAGCTTATGGTTGGCATTGGGCAGAAAGTAGTGGTTGAACCAGGCCATCACCCCGGTCAGCAAGAGGGTTGTCACTATCAGAGGTCCCAACATGCGGTAGATATTAATGCCGCTGGATTTCATGGCGATGGTTTCGCGGTCCACTGTCATGCGCCCAAAAGCCAGGATGGTGGCCACCAATACTGCCATGGGGATGGAAAGGGCGATCATGTAGGGTAGGGAAAGACCGAAAAGCTGCAGCACTGTATTGGTATCCAGCTTTTTCTCGATGATCAGGTCCAGCAGGTCGATCACGCGGTCGATCAGCAGCACAAAAGTAACCACCAGCAGCGATAGGAAAAAAGGCGCGATGTGTTCCCGCAGAATGTAGCGCGAGAGGATCTTCATCAGCTGATCAACTCCAGCAACTCGCTTTCACTGATTATCTTCACAGAAGGCAGCTTCTGCGCTTTGGCTAGTTTGGAGCCCGGTTTGGCGCCGACCACCAGATAGTTAAGGCTGGTGCTAACGCCGCTCACGATGCGGCCTCCGTGGCTGCGGATGAGTTCCTCCATAGTCTTGCGGTCGTAGTTTTCCAGGCTGCCCGTGAGCAAAAAGGTTTTGCCAGTTAGGGTTTCCGATTCGCGCCGCAGCTCGTAACTGAAACGCAGGCCTTGGGCGCGCAGCTTCTCCACCAATTTCAGGTTGAGGGGATTGCCAAACCAGGCTTTCAGGGACAGGGCGATCTTGCTTCCCACCTCTGGAACCTGGGCCAGGGTTTCTTCCCCGGCAATCAGCAATTCGTCCACCGTTCCAAAATACTCGGCGAGATGGCGCGCCGTGACGGAACCCACATAACGGATTCCGAGGGCAAAGAGCACCCGGTCGAAATTCCTGGCTTTGCTGGCTTCGATGGAGTTCCTGAGGTTTTCGGCTGATTTCTCGCCAAAGCGGTCAAGCTGTGCCAAGGCTTCATAATCAAGCCGGTAGATGTCAGCGAGGCCAGCGATCATGTTTTGCTCCAGTAATCTGGCGATCAGGCTGGTGCCCAGGCCGCTTATGTCCATTGCGTCGCGGGAGGCGAAGTGCTCGATGCGGCGCTGCAATTGGGCGGGGCAGGAGGCGTTAGGGCAATAGCTGATGGCGCCTTCCTCATCCCGTTCAAGCTGGCTGGAGCAGACGGGGCAGTTGGCTGGGAATCCCACCGGAACGGCGTTTGGTTCGCGTATGGCTGGGATGGCGGTGAGGATCTTGGGTATAATTTCGCCGGATTTGATAATGCGCACGGTGTCGTTCAGATGCAGGTCCAGCCGCTTAATTTCATCCTCGTTGTGCAGGGTGGCACGTGAGACGGTACTGCCGGAGATGTAGACCGGCTCCAGGATGGCCACCGGGGTCACCGCTCCGGTGCGTCCCACCTGATATTGCACCTCCAACAAGCGGGTTTCCTTTTCCTCCGGCTTGAATTTGAAGGCCACCGCCCATTTTGGACTTTTGGCGGTGAAGCCCAATCGCTTTTGCAGAGCAAGATCATCCACTTTCACCACCACTCCGTCGATCTCGTAGGGCAGGCTGTAGCGCTCTTTTTCCCAGTGGTCGCAGAATTCCCTCACCTCGTTGTAACTGGCGCAAACCCTGAACTGGCCAGACGTGGGGAATCCCTGCTCCGCCAGCCAGGCAAGAAGTTCGGACTGCTTTTGCAGAGGCAAATCCGGGCTGTGGCCAACGCTATAAAAGATGGCGTTCAGGTGGCGCTTCTTCGCCTCTTCAGGGTTTTTCAGCTTGATGGAGCCAGCCGCGGCGTTGCGGGGATTGGCAAAAGCCTTTTCTTCATTGGCTTGTCGCTCTTCGTTGAGTTTCAGAAAATCTGCCACGGGAATGTATATCTCGCCGAGAATTTCGATGGGTGAGAGGTGTGAAATACTCTTCGGGATGGAGGTTAGGGTTAAGATGTTTGGAGTTACCACCTCGCCTGTGATGCCGTCGCCGCGCGTTGTGGCATGTCGCAGTTCGCCGTTTTCATAATGTAGGTTGATGGAAAAGCCGTCGATTTTAAGCTCAGCGGTAAGGGTGGGGAAGAAACCAAGTTCGGAAGCGAGTTTGACGCACCACTGTTCCAGTTCCTCCGTGGAATAGCTGTTGTCAAGGCTGTACATCCTCTGCAAGTGGGGGATTGTCTCCGCTCCCGGCCTCAGGTCGCTGCCCACCTTGTCCAGAGGTGATTCACCGCGCTCATCTGCCTCCACAAGGGCTTCCAGTTCTTTGAGCTGACGCGCCAGCTGGTCATATTCATAATCGCTTATGGAGGGATTGGCCAGCTCGTAATAGAGCAGGTTGTAGCGTTCTATCTCAGCCCGCAACCTTTGGATTTCCTGTTTCAGCTCATCATTCATAAATCATAAAAGGCCGGACGTCGGTCTGAAAAAGCGTGGTTCAAGGGTGACACCTGTTTGTCAAAAGCGAGTTCGGGATCGATTTCGCAGGTCCGCACCCCGGTTTCTTCCACGCTCATCCGGGTTAGGATCTCTCCCTTGGTGCCCAGGATCTGGCTCTGGCCGGTGAAATGGAGGCTCACCCCGCCGTTGCTTTCATCTCCGGTGCGATTGGAAGTGATTGAAAACACCCGGTTTTCCAAACTTCTGGTGGTCATTGCCTGCTGGCACCAGGGCAGAACCAGGTTTGAGGGATGGCAGATGATCTGAGCACCTTTCAGGGCCAGGGTTCGCGCCGATTCGGGGAAGGTCCAGTCGAAGCAAACCATCATCCCCACCTGCACTCCATCCTTGGCTGGGAAAACGTGCAATCCGGTGTCTCCGGGGGTGAAAAAGAGCTTCTCGCGGTCGAAGAGATGTGTTTTCCTGTAAATATGGTAACTTCCGTCGGGATTTATCAGGGCAGCAGAGTTGTAGAATATATTCCCGCTCCGTTCGGCAAAGCCGTAAACGATGCTGAACCGGTTTTCCGAGGCCAGAGCGCTGAAAGTTCCGAAAGCCGCTCCGGAGGGCACTTCCTCGCCAACGGAGGCTACTTCCTCCAGAGAGGTGAAAACATAACCGGTGGCACAAAGCTCAGGCAGCACTACAAGGTCTGTTTCCAGCCCGCTCAACATCTGCTTCAACTGCTCCAGATTGCCGCTCAGGTCAAGCAGACGGGGCTCATATTGCAGCACGGAAACTCTGTAATTCATTCCTGCCCCTTTGTCCGAAAAGCTTCCAGACCTTGTTTTCTTCCAGCCATCAGAGCCATTCTACGCAAAACAGGCAAACTCATTTTGTCACTCCCATATTTCTACTTTTTACCATAAAAGCTACTTCCGCCAATTCGGTCAAGTTCTTTTCAGATTCTGGCCATCCAGATAATTTCCTTGACGGAGAAAGACGGTTCAAAAGACACGTTAATTTCTATTAATTTCCTGATATTGAGGTAGATAATGTATTACGACGTGATGATAATCGGTGGGGGCCCCGCCGGGCTGAGCGCAGCTATCTACGCTGCCCGTGGCGGCCTGAAAACCGGTCTGTTTGAAAAAGGGATAATCGGCGGCCAGATCAACGTGACCGACGAAGTGGAGAACTATCCCGGTTTTCCGGAACCGATTTCAGGCTTTGAACTCACCGATAAAATGCGCCAGCAGGCCGAACGCTTCCAGGCCCATATAATTGACGAAGAGGTTACCGCCATTGGTCTGGAAGGGCTTTGCAAGATAGTAGAAACCCAAGAGAATAAATACCGCGCCAAGGCTTTGATCGTTTGCACCGGCGCCCATCCCAGACTGCTCAACGTGCCGGGGGAAGAGCGTTTCACTGGCCGCGGCGTATCCTACTGTGCTACCTGCGACGGCGCGCTCTACCGGAACAAAGTGGTGGCAGTGGTCGGCGGAGGAGATTCCGCCATCGAAGAGGGGCTTTTCCTCACCCGCTTTGCCTCCAAAGTGATCGTAATCCACCGCCGCGATGAACTCCGTGCCCAGAAGATCCTTCAGGAGCGCGCTTTCAAGAACCCCAAGATAGAATTCATCTGGGATTCTGTTGTTAGGGAAATCCATGGCAACGGAAAAATCGAGAAGCTGGAAGTGGTGAACGTCAAGACCCAACAGGCTTCCTTCGTCCCGGTTGATGGAGTCTTCATCTATGTGGGCATCCTGCCTAACAACGAACTGCTGGAATCCATGCTGGAACAGGACAGCGGAGGCTTTTTGCTCACTGACGACCACATGCACACCAACGTTCCCGGCATTTATGCAGCGGGGGATATCCGCAGTACCGTTCTGCGCCAGGTGGTCACCGCCACCAGCGACGGCGCTGTGGCAGCCTGGAGCGCGGAAAAGTGGATCATTGAAAACTTCGATCACGTCGAAGGACTGGGAGAAGCTCCAAGTGCTGAAAAATAAAGAGATCCGCCAGACTTTCATCGACTTTTTCCTCGAGCGTGGACACATCTTTGTGCCCTCCTCGCCGGTGGTGCCGGAAGACGATCCCACCCTGCTTTTTGCCAACGCAGGCATGAATCAGTTCAAAAATGTCTTCCTCGGCTTGAAGGAAGCGGAAACGAAGCGTGCCGTGAACAGCCAGAAGTGCATCCGCGCCGGAGGCAAGCACAACGACCTTGAGGAAGTGGGCAGGGACGGCTATCACCACACCTTTTTTGAAATGCTGGGCAACTGGTCTTTCGGCGACTATTACAAAAAAGAGGCCATCCTCTGGGCCTGGGAACTACTTACCGAAGTCTGGAAGCTGCCCAAGGACAAGCTTTACGCCACCGTGCACGACTCTGACCAGGAGGCCTTCGAGATATGGAAATCTGTCACCGATATCGATCCCGCCCACATTTCCTACCAGGGCGACAAGGACAATTTCTGGGAAATGGGGGATACCGGCCCCTGCGGACCCTGCAGCGAAATCCACATTGACCGCGGTCCGGCCCACTGTTCCCGTCAGGGTGAGGAAGGCCACGTTTGCGAAATCTGTGGTGACTGTGGCCGCTACATTGAACTCTGGAACCTCGTTTTCATCCAGTACAACCGCGAGGCGGACCGCTCACTCACCCCGCTCAAAGACAGGTTTGTGGATACCGGAGCTGGTTTCGAGCGCCTTGTGCAGGTGCTGCAGGGAAAGGACAGCAATTACGAGACCGACCTCTTCCTGCCCATCATAGAGCGCGTGGCAGAGCTCAGCGGAGTGCCCTACACACCTGAAACCGGCACATCACATCGCGTGATCGCAGACCACGTTCGCTGCCTCTGCTTCGCCCTAGCCGACGGCGGTTTCCCCTCCAACGAGGGCCGGGGCTACGTTCTGCGCCGCATCCTCAGAAGGGCAGCCCGGCATGGGCGCCTGCTGGGTTTTGCCGAAGCCTTCATGTTCCATCTGGTGGATACCGTAATTTCCATCATGGGCCACCATTTTCCCGAGCTGGCGGGCAAGGAAGCCTATATCCGCATGGTGATCAAGGCCGAGGAAGAACGCTTCACCGCAGCTCTGGACAAGGGTTTGGAGCATCTAGACCAGATTTGCGCCAAACTCGAAGGTGACCTCATCTCCGGCAAAGACGCCTTCATGCTTTACGACACTTACGGCTTTCCGCTTGACCTCACCCTGATCTTGGCTTCCGAAAAGAATCTCAGGGTTGACACCGACGGCTTCGAGGAAGAGATGGAAGCCCAGCGCGCCCGGGCCCGCAAGAGTTCCAAATTTGCCTTCGAGGCCAGTTCCGAGGACTGGATCGAACTGGAAGCTTCATCTCCGACAGTGTTTTTGGGATATGAGAAGAACAACGCCACCGCGCAAATCCAACGTTACAGAATAAGCGAAGACGGCATGCTTCATTTGCAGTTGGACCGCAGCCCCTTTTACGCGGAATCCGGAGGACAGTTGGCGGACACAGGGCGCATCTTCAATTCCGGCTTTGAGATGCAGGTCAGCCAGGTGAGGAAGAATGACGATCACTTCATCCATAGTGGCACCCTCATCAGCGGGGCCGTTAATATCGACCCCGTCACAGCGGAGATCGATCTGCCCCGGCGCCAGGACATCATGCGCAACCACACAGCCACCCATCTGCTCCACAAGGCCTTGCGCACCGTTTTGGGCGAACACGTGCAGCAGAAAGGCTCGCTGGTTGGTCCTGACTATCTGCGTTTCGATTTCACCCACATGCAGGCCCTGACCCCAGTCGAGATCAATTCCATCGAAAGCATCGTCAATGCTGCTATCCGCGACAATCTCCCAGTTTCTGTGGAACTTAAGAACATCGCTGAAGCCCGCTCGGAAGGCGCCATCGCCCTGTTCGGTGAAAAATACTCTGATCAGGTTCGCGTGGTGAGCGTATCGGACTATTCCAAAGAGCTTTGCGGCGGCACCCACGTTTCCGCCAGCGGTGAGATCGGACTCTTCAAGATCGTTTCCGAAAGCTCCTCCGCCGCGGGGATAAGGCGCATCGAAGCCCTCACAGGACGCGCCGCCGAGCAGTTTGTGCTGGAACTTCAGCGCAAACTGGCCCAGTTGGCAGATAAGCTCCACGTTCCCGAAAAGATGCTGGATTCCAAGATCGAAGCTCTGCAAAACCGGGTGCAAGAACTGGAACAGCTGTTAAAACAGCTGGACGCCCAAAAAGCTGATGCTGAGGCTGCTGAACTCATACGCGGGATTAAAGACCTTGGTGATTTCAAGCTGCTCAGCCTGAAAATCGATGCCGACGCCGCCAAGCTCCGCGAACTGGGCGATTCTCTAAAAGACCGTGCCCCCGACGCTATCTCACTGCTCTTCGCGACCGCGCGGGAAAAGGTGACGATCCTCTGCGTTGTGGGGGAGAAGCTGCGGCCCAAATTCCATGCCGGAAACATCGTCAAGGCAGTTTCCGCCAAGCTGGAAGGCAAGGGCGGCGGCCGGCCCGATTCCGCCATGGGCGGCGGCAATCGGCCTGACCTGCTCGATGAAGTGATTAAAGATCTGCCGCAGATCATCGGCTCCCTTTCCCAATAGGAATCCCTCCTTTCCCAATCTGGTTGGTGATCCGCGAGGAATAACCCCAAGCTGAATTTTGCGCGGTGCCTCTGCCGTGTTTCTGAGGCTCTCTGTCGATTCGGGTGAGTAACACTCTGGGGCGGAATACAATAGCAGGGTTGCGAAGTAGCCGGGAAACCCACTGGTAAGCGAAGCGATGTCATCAGGCCATTAAGGCCCTTTTTTAGATCATTTTCCTGCCTCCCGCACAATCGCCGCATTTGATGCGGGGATATGGCGAGGGGCGTTGGAGCGCGATGGTCGAGAGGGTTAAGGACCTGACTGAGGGGAATTATCGGTGGGTAATTGTTTCTGTCAGTCTCGAGGCTTTACCTGTCCGGTTCGGAAGAGAAACGTTTCTGAGCCACAATGATGATTCCGGTTCCGGTTGGGTTGGAAGATTTAAGGTCCAGTCGCATAAGGAGTTCCGCCAGGGGAAAGATGAGCAGGTAATACATTGGCAGGGCCAACAGGATGAGCTTGCTTCGAGCAATCAACTTTAGTGGATGCTTCAGTAGGAGGCGCCAGGCCAGGCTGCCCCAGGTGCCGTAGCTGTAAATGCTTTCGAGGATGGTGAAGCCGCAGGCGCAGAGTTTGTCTTCCAACTCTGCCTTGTTGTAGCCGGGACGAACGTGCTCAGAGGTGAATTTGGCCGCCTCATCGGTATCCGAGGGCGTTGAGATGATCAGGATTCCGCCATCCGCCAAAGCTGCATTAAAATTGCGTAGCACGGCCCCATCGTCCTGAATATGTTCCAGAATGTCGATCGCGGTTGTCAGGTCATAGGAATGGCGCGGTGTGAAGGTCTGCAAATCCGCCTGCAGCCAGGAAAAGCGGCCGGGGAAGCTCTTTTTAGCGTAGCGGGAGAAATCCTCCAGGTAATCGCGTTTGAGATCGTTGGCAAAGACTTTGGCGGCGGGATAGTTCTTCAACACATGCCAGGAATACTGGCAGAAACCGGCTCCGGCATCGTAGTAGCGGAATCCACGGTCGGTGGGAAGGTATTGGCGCAGGGCGAGTTTCACATAGCGCTGGCGCAGCAGCAGCAGATCCAGAACGCGGTAGAAAAACACGCGCGCGGCAGGCCAAACCCTGATCAAACTCGCGGCACGGTCTTTGAGTGGATCGTATTCCATCAAAACTCCAATAGTTCGCTTTTCCATTCCCAGCAGACTGGGAACTTGGCATAAAATAATCATTGACGATTTTTGGGGAGCTAGAAATACGTCAATAGAAAAAGAGATTATGATAGTTAAGAATATAGATCCCATCAAGCTCATCAATCTACATTTGCACACCAACGTTTCAGATGGATTGCTCAGTCCAGCGCAGCTGGTCAGGCGTGCCCAGCAAATCGGGCTGGACCTGATCTCCATAACAGACCACGACACCGCAGACGCTTATCGGATGCTGCCAAAGGACATAGCTCCGCTGCGGATCCTGCCCGGGATGGAGATCAGTTCGCAGCATGAAGGCTCAGATGTCCATGTTCTCGCCTTCGGGGTCAATCTGGCCTCTTCTTCTCTGGTGGAGATGATGGAAATGTATCTGATCGGCCGGCGCGAACGGGCTATCCGGATGATTGAAAAACTGGCCGACCTGGGCATGGAAATCACCCTCGAAGAAGTGGTTGCCATATCCGGAAGCCGTGAACTGATCGTGCGTCCGCATATCGCGCAAATCATGGTGGACAGGGGTTACGTGGCCAGCAAGAATGAAGCTTTCGACAAATATATCGGCAACGATCGACCCGCCTTCTCGCCCAAGCCGGAATTCTCCGTTCCAGACGCGATCCGGGTCATCCACGAAGCTAACGGCTTCGCGATTATCGCGCATCCGGGCAAGCTGGAAAAGGAAAGTTACATCGAGGAGTTCATCGCCATGGGCATCGACGGCCTTGAGGTCTGGCATCCGGACCACTATCAGTATCAAATCCAGGCCTATACCGAGATTTGCCAGAACAACGGCCTCTACATGACTGCCGGAAGCGATTTCCACGGCGACCCCGACCGCCACAACCACTTCGATGCCGTTCCAGCCGACAGCTTTATCCTGGAAAGCGTTAACCGCCTTTGGAGGGAATACCTTTGCCGCGTGAGCTGAATATCAATTCCGTTCGGGGGCGCATGCCCGTCCGTTACCGGGTGCCTGTGTTGAGCAGGGTTTTGGGCATTGTTGCCCACATCCTTATCTCCGGCTACTGCATTTTCGTGCTGTTCTCCGTGATCCGCGCCACCAGCCCTTTTCTGATGAAGGTTCTTCCGTTGCTGGTGCTGTTCGTGTCGCTGGACGCTCTCTTCAGGCATTTCACCACGCTGAATTCAGTTATTTTCACCCCGGAATGCCTCTGGTTCCGCTATTTGTTGCTTCCCTCTGTGCCCATCGAATACGAAAAGATTAGCAGCATGGAACTGCGCAAGGTGATAACCTATTACATGTTTCTGGAGTTCACCGACCGCCGGGGGAAAACGCGTGTGCTGAAAAGCCCCGCCTCGTTTCCCAGGATGATGGAGATCATGTACAACATCGCGGACCTGGCCCCGCAGGCAAGGCTGAATGACGAACTGGACAAGATGGTGGGCGTGATCCGCAGAATGAAGGAAAAGCAGAGCGAGGTGGAACAATGAGCTATGATTTTGACCGGATTACCAATCGGCGCGGCAGCGGTTGCTTCAAGTATGACGGCCTGAACATGATCTATGGGCGGGACGATCTGATTTCGCTTTGGGTGGCGGACATGGATTTTCCTGTGGCGCCAGCCATCATGAAAGCCTTGCAAAAACGGCTAGATCACGGCATCTTTGGCTACAATCTTCGCCTGCCTGTGTTTTACGACACGGTTCTGAACTGGGTGGAAAAGCAGTATGGCTACAAGGCGGACGGCGACTGGATGCTTTCCACGCCTGGAGTGATGCCGGCTGTGAGCCTGGCGGTCACCGTGCTGACTGAGCCCGGCGACGGAGTTCTGATCCAAACCCCGGTTTACCGTCCTTTCCACAACGCGGCTTTGGATCAGGGGCGGGTCTTGCTCACCTCCCCGCTGCTGCTGAGGGATGGGCGCTACGAGATTGATTTTGACGATTTTGAAAGCAAGCTGAAAGGTGCGAAGCTTTTCATCCTCTGCAGCCCCCACAATCCTGTGGGCAGGCTCTGGAGCGAGGCGGAGCTGCGGAAAATGGGCCAGCTCTGCCGTCAGTACGGCGTTACTGTGATCAGTGACGAAATTCACGCCGATCTGGTCTATGACGGGGCCAAAGCCGTTTCCATCGCGGCTTTGGATGATTTGGCGGATATCACCATCTGCTGTATGTCAGCGGCCAAATCCTTCAACCTGGCCGGACTCGCCACCTCGGTGGTGCTGGTGAAGAACCCTTCTCTGCGCCAGCCTTTGGCTTCCGCCATCGAGAAATACCATCTCTTTATGGGCAACAGCTTCGGCATCGAAGCCACCATCGCCGCTTACCGGGATTCGGAAGACTGGCTGCAAGCGCTTCTGACCTATCTGGAAGGGAACCGGGCCTTTCTGCTTGATGCTTTCGAGAGAGAGCTTCCTCAGTTGAAGATGCTCAAGCCGGAGGCATGCTATCTAGCTTGGATAGATTTTCGCGCTTTGGGCCTCTCAGACAAGGCGATAGCGGACCTGCTGGTAAACAAAGCGAGGCTGGCTCTCGATCCCGGGCTGAAATTCGGAGAAGAGGGCACGGGCTTCCAAAGGCTGAATTTCGGTTGCCCCAGGTCGGTCCTGGCCGAAGCAGTGGACCGGCTTAAAAAAGCCATCAGCGAGGGTTAAACCATGCAAGACGCCATCATTGCCCTATACAACAACAAGCCAGAGGGTTACACTCCCGCGGACAGGTCCCTCTTCGAGGATTTCATCCAAGCTCTGAACGAAGGACGGATCAGGGCCTGCGAGCCTACTGAACAAGGCTGGAAAGTGAACCAGTGGATCAAGATGGGCATCCTGATTGGTTTTCGGATGGGCGAGCTTGCTGAAATCCCCTGGAGCGAACGCAAGAGCTTTTTTGACAAGGATACCCTGCCGGAGAAGGTTTTCACACTCAAGGACCGAGTGCGCCTGGTGCCGGGAGGAAGTTCCGCGCGCAGCGGCTGCTTCGTTGCTCCCGGAGTGGCGGTGATGCCGCCTTCCTTCATCAACATCGGGACATATGTGGACAGCGGCACCCTGGTTGATTCCCACGCCTTGGTGGGGTCTTGCGCGCAGATCGGTAAAAACGTCCATCTCTCAGCCGGGGCCATGATCGGTGGTGTGCTTGAGCCCATCGGTTCCCGCCCTGTGGTGATAGAGGACGACGCTTTCATCGGCGGCAACACTGGCATCTACGAAGGCATTCTAGTCCAGAAGCGGGCTGTGATCGCCTCCGGAACCATCATCACGGCTTCCACGCCAATCTGGGATTCAGTGCGCCAGGAGTTTCTCCAGCGTGACCCTGGCGGCTCTTTCACCGTGCCGGAAGGCGCCGTGGTTGTTCCCGGAAGTAGGCAAATGAAGAATGATCCCAGCTTTCAGGTCTATTGCCCCGTGATCGTGAAATACCGCGACGCCAAGACCGACAACGCCGTGCAGCTCGAGCAGGACCTGCGTGCCGTTTTTGACTGAAGCCAACCGCCTGCAAGGGGTTGAGTTATCCCTCATTCGGCGGATCATGCAGGCTGCGCCACCCGACGCCATCAACCTGGCTTTGGGTGAATTGGGATTTCCCCTGCCTGAGTTTCTGCGTGGCAAAGCGCTGGAACTGCTACGGACTGAAACCCCGGTCTATACTCCCAACGCTGGAATTCCGCTGCTGCGGGAAGCCATAGCCAAACTTCATCCCGACTACACTGCTTCTTCCGTCTGCGTTTGCAACGGAGTGGAGGAAGCCTTGTTCGTAAGCATGCTTGCTCTGCTCAATCCCGGTGACTGCGTAGCCATCCCGGACCCGGATTATCCTGCCTATTTAGCCATCGCCAAGATGCTGGAATGCAAAGTGATAAGACTTCCTTTTGAAAGTGATCTCTCAAGTGTGGATTTTGAGCTGTGGGCCAAGCTGTTAACCGCGGATGTGAAGGCTCTGGTTTTTAGCCATCCATCCAATCCTGCCGGTCATGTCTTTTCTGAAGAGGAGGCTGAACGCTTAGCAAAACTCTGCGCTGAGCTCGGCATCGTCATGATCGTTGACGGGATTTACGATCGGCTTGTTTTTACTGGGTCTGTTCCTGAATTCTACGGACACTCAGCCGGTCTCTTTATCCTTGGCGGCATGTCCAAATCCCACTGCATGAGCGGCTGGAGGATTGGTTGGACCTTGGCGCCGCCGGAACTGGCAGAGGCCGTTGTGAAAGCCCTGCAATACGTATCCACCTGCAGCAATTGGCTTTCCCAGCAGCTTGCCATGTACGCTTTGTCAGACGAGGGGTTGGCTGCCTCCCGGGAAGTTTTGGACCAGTTGAAGGCCTGCCGCGAATTAGCTTTAACCAGGCTGAAACCCTGGAGGGAAAAAGTTATGGCTCCCCCGGCCGGACCTTATCTGATGCTGCGCACTCCGGATGACGACCTGCAAGTTTGCCAACACCTTGCGGCCAGAGGCGTTATTTGCGTTCCCGGACGGGCGTTCGGTTCAGTTTCACAGGGCTGGCTGCGGATCAATATCGCTGTGCCGCCTGCCAAGCTGGAAACAGCGCTGGAGATTGTAATTAATGAACTATATCTTCACTAACGGACGCCTTCTAACCTGCGAAACACCCGGGGCGATGCTCAACGCCTCGCTGCTGGTGGCGTGGGGTAAAATTGTTGCGATCGGCAGTCTGGATGAATGCAAACGCTTTTCCAAAGAACCTTTCGAGCTCATCGACCTGCGTGGAAACATGCTCCTGCCAGCTTTCACCGACACTCACACCCATTTCACAGAATACGCCAAAAACCGCACTCAGATCGATCTGACCGGCTGTGCCAGCATCTCTGAGATCCGTGAACGTTTGGAAAACTATCGAAGGGATAATCCAGAGCTTCCGCGTTGGATACTTGGCGGAGGCTGGAACAAGAACATCATCGATGAGCCTCAGTATCTGAACCGCCAGCTTTTGGACGAGCTTTTCCCCAACACCCCCACAGCCCTCTACAGCAAAGACTATCACAGCCGCTTGTGCAATTCAGCAGCCTTGAAAGCTGCCGGAATCACAGTTGACAGTCCGGACCCCGCCGGGGGACTGATCCAGAGGGATCATGCCGGTCACCCAACCGGGATTCTGGTGGAAACCGCTTCGGAAGGGCTGGAAAAGTTCATCGAGCCGCTTTCCGACGAGCAGACCTTCCGCTGTTTGGAGCAGGCTGCCCGAGAAATCCACAAACTTGGCCTGGTGAGCGTTCACGGCATGGAAGTCCCTGCCGGGGCAAGGGTTTTGGAGGCTTTTTGCTCCCAAAGCCGGCTGCTGAGGGTCTGCCGTCATTTCTATCTGGATGAGTTCCCTGACATTCGGGATTCCGGCCAGCACACAGGCAGCGGCGACAACTGGCATCGCCTGGGCGGCTTAAAGCTTTTTGCTGATGGTTCCCTGGGTTCACAGACAGGCGCGATTTTCGTAGAATATCCCCATTCAAAAGGCAATCGCGGCATCCTGCGCCACAGCGAGGAAGAAATCTTTGCCCTGGCCAAACAAGCCGCGGAACACGGATTTTCCTGCCTGGTCCATGCCATCGGCGACCGCGCTGTGTTCACTGTAATTCAGGCCCTGCTGCGCTTGCGTCAAAGCGGAATAAAGCCCCCAAGCCCTTTCAGGATCGAGCATTTGCAGTCCATCCGGCCTCAGGATATCCCACTATTGAAGGAATGCGGAGCCTGCTGCTCCCTCCAGCCCGTGCATCTGGCCAACGATGTGGACATGATAGAAGACCACTGGCGCCAAATAAAACACGAGGCCTACAGTTTCAGGTCAATCCTCGACGCCGGCATACCGGTGAGTTTCGGTTCTGACGCCCCCATCGAGACGATAAGTCCCTTCTCGGGCATCTACAGCGCTGTGGAACGCAGAAAGAATCTGGACCCGCGTAAGCCTTCCTGGTTGCCGGAGCAGCGCATCAGCGCACATGAGGCCATCTATGCCTACACCTTGGGCGCGGCGAAAGCATCTGGAGCGGAAGGCTGGACAGGTTCCCTCACTCCGGGCAAGGTGGCGGACCTGATCGTCCTGCGGGATTTCACGGCACTTCCTCCGGATTACTGGCTGGAAGCGTCGGCGCTGCTCACCATGCTGGACGGTCGCATAGTTTTCAGAGATAACATATAAAATACATACAAGGAGTCAAACATGGCTAAATTAGGATTCGATTTCCCGGCAACGCCGCGTAGGACCTTCCTCTACGAACTGGAGGAAAACTGGTATCTGCCCCTGCTGGCGCAAAAGAAGGGCCTGCCCCTCCAGGATATCAAACGCAGCAACTTTGGCGAATACAGCATGGCGGTGAACTACCTCACCTCCGTATTGGATGAGGCCGCCGCCATCAACAATCTGGCTATCTACAACATCGATCATATGGGCCAGATCCTCTTCACCGGAAAGGACGCTCCTGCGTTGTTGGACCGTGCCCTGGCAGGCCGCATGAGCGACATGAAGATCGGCGCATGCAAATACACCCTGCTGCTGAACGAACAAGGCGGAGTGCAGGATGACATGATCTTCATGCGCCTTTCGGAAACGGAATTCATTGCCGTGATCAACGCCGGTCACGACATCACTGACAATGTGAACGGCCAGGAACTAATCGCTGACATCGACCGCATCATGGCCTGCAAACTGGATGGGGAAGAGGTAGAAGCCACCGATATTTCAGACCAGTTGGTGAAAGTGGACATCCAGGGCCCTCTCTCCTACAAGCTTATCAAACAGATTTACGGCGCTGAAGTGCTCAAAAACCGCAATAACCCGGAAAAGAACATGAGCTTCTTCACCTTCAATAAATTCGAGCGCAACGGTGCCCGCTACCTGATTAGCCGCACCGGCTACACCAATCGTTGGGGCTGGGAACTCTATCTGCCCGTGGCCAATGCGGCGGAGGATTTTAAAAAGATCGTGAGCCTGGCTTTGGATTTGGGCGGATTGCTGGTTGGCCTTGGCGGCCGTGATGAAAACCGCATTTCCGCTGGTCCCTTTGGTCTGCCTCTGATGGGCAGCGAGTATGACCCTGAGCACAATCCCATCCACGCTCCGCTCTTCGACGCTGCGGTAGATATGACCAAACCGGACTTTATGGGAAAGGCCGCTCTGGAAAAGGGTTTCGCGGCTAATCCCCGCAAAGCCCTGATCCTCTTTGTATCAGAAGGCATCGCCACGAACCGCCGGGTTTTCAAGGACGGTATCTGCCTCGGCACAGTGACTTCCAGCATCAACTCCCCCAATCTATCACTGGAGCAACGTTTGGCTCTCGGTTCCAAACGCCGGAATGTTAACGCGGAGGACGGAAATGCCGCCATTGGCCTTGCCTGGCTCTATGAGAATCCCTTCCAGAAGGATGCCGAAGGCAAATTCATCTCCCATGAGAACGAGCTTCCCATCCGCATCCCGGTTCAGCTCTTCCGGGTGGATGAAGCCGGGAATGCAAGCGGTTCTCCGATGGTGGCTTATCTGACCCTGGAGGGCGTTTCTACCGCCACCGCGCCCAAAGCCCTGAAAAATATCGAGAACCTCTAAGCACCACAACAACAATACCTTAAACCGCGCCTGAATCCTTAACCTGGTATTCAGGCCGGTTTTTTGTATGCAGGATTTTTGGCTGGGCAGGTATTATCTGTAGAATCATCCAATCCCAAGGAGGAAGACATGAAACCGAGACTCATCTTGATCGCCTGCCTAACCCTGATGGCCGGACTGCTCAGCGCCCAGAACATCTTCGGCGCTTTCCAGATCTACACCGAGCCAATAGGCGCCACGATCACTCTGTATGGTACCAATCAATATCTGGGGTCCACTCCCAGCCAAGCCATCCCCATCACAATGGACCAATACATGACCTATAACTGGGGCGTTCCCGGCCGTGTTTTTGACCTTCTGATCTCCAAACCGGGCTACATTCCGATACGCCATCAAATCTTCGTTCCCTACAACGCCAGGTATCAATGGGATGCCCTGCGCAATCCCACCGTCTTCCATTTCGACCTTCAGAGGCAGCCGATGCATCCCCATCCCCATTGGCCGCATTGGAACCACAACACCCATTACTACTTTATCGATCCCTGGCCCGGCCCGGGACATGGTCACGGTTGGCATGGCCACGGTCACGGTCACGGCCATAGACCCAAACCCGGACACGGAAACAACCATGGCGGTCATGGCCACGACGATGACGGACCGGGTCACAAACCACCTTCCGGCGGACACGCCGGCCATCCCAGACCCTGAGTGTGAAGCTCTCTGCTGCTCACGCAACCTCCCTCAACAGCCACCTCCAACTCCCGGGGGTGGCTTTTTTTGCCCCTGACAAACGGAGTTATGGCTTGAATATTGCATCTATAGAAACTGGATTGTTATGTGATCGATCCTTGGTTTTGTTCGTGTTTCAACTGTCCCAGCCTTGGATTGCTGCGGTTCCGCCCTTCGTTTTCCAGATGTTAAAACGATCTTTTTTTGCAGGATTTGGGATTAGCCTTGTATAAACTATAGAAATATAACTCCCAAGGGAGGAAAAAATGAAAACCAGATTATTGCTCGTCGTCTGCCTGCTTCTAACTGCGGGCCTGTTAAGTGCCTATGACCTTTATGGCGCGTTTCAGATCAAAACCTCGCCCAAGGGCGCGGACGTGAACCTTTCCGAGATAGACCTCTACCTTTGTTCCACGCCCAGTCCCGTCTATCCGGTCTTCATGGATGAATACATGGAGCTAAGGGAAGGCATCCCCGGCCGCGTGATCAGAGTTATCATCAGCAAGGAAGGCTACATTCCCATCGAAAAGGATCTGTTTGTGCCTTTCCTTTACTCGAGCCAGAGGATGGCCCTGGATTATCCCACGGTCTTCAATTTCCGGCTTAAACGCGACAGGGGTGGTAGCTACATCAATATCTGCAACTATTATGCCTACAACTACTACCGGCCCCGCCCCGTGTATTATTATTACTATCCAGGCTACTATTGGTATCCGCCCCCTCCCGGCGGCTATCTGCCTCATCCTCCAGGCTGGACTCCTCCCAGTCCCCCTCCCGGCGGTGGTCACGGTGGCCATCCCGGATATCCCGGCAGCCATGGCGGCGGAGGGGTCAACCCTCCCGGTGGTGGAGGACATCCTGGCAGCCACGGAGGTAGCGGAGGCCATCCCGGTAGTCATGGCGGAGGTGGAGGCGGAAACGATTCCGGAATCACCCCTCCCGGCGGCGGACATGGCGGCAGTCACGGTTCCGATCCCGGCAGCGGCGGATACACCCCTCCCAGTGGCGGTTTCGGTAGCGGGGGCAACTACCCCACTCCGGGCAGTGTTTCTACCGAGAAATCCCGTCCGGGCGGAAACACCGGTGGCGGCATCAAAGTGGAAAAACAGAAGCCGATTTACATTCCCAGCGTCGGAAACAACGACAAAACTGAAAAAGTCAAACCCAATTCTACTCCCAGCAACGGAAAGAGCGGCTCGGTTGAGAAAGCCAAGCCCAACGAAAAGGAGAAGCCCGAAAAAGAAGAAAAGCAGGAGCAACCCCTGGATATTTTCCGCAAGCTAACAGGACGAATCAGAAAGTAAGCAAGTAACAGAGCCAGATAATAGCACAGAGCGGCCCAATCCGGCCGCTCTTTTTCATTTGGCCGTTAAGGCCTTGTCTTTAGTCACTTGCGCGCCTCCTGTATAATAGCCGCATTCGATGCGAGTATCTCGCGGGAGGCGGGGGAGAGGGATGGACGCGACCGCTAAGGACCAGTAAAGCCTCGCGGAGAGCCCTATTTGAAGGCTTCCATGCCACTGAAATCACGGTTAGGATCAAAGCTCTCCAGTTCGCGGAGGTCTTCGGGAGTGAGTTCATCCAGGCAGATTCGGGCGAGCAGTTCTGCCAGTCCGGGGCCCAGCATGAATCCCTGGCCGCACATGCCCACGGCGTTGACAAGGTTGGCGCCCACCCTGCCCACGATGGGGAAACCGTCAGGGGTCATGGGATACTGTCCACGCCAGGTGCGGCGCACTTTCAGATGCCTGAGGCGGGGATAGACTTCCAGCATGCGTTTGCTGCAGAGGGGCAGAAACTTGGAGGTGCTGCGGTTGTCGATGCCCAGAACGGGTGGATCGGGGGTGATGCAGAAAACCACCTGCCCTTCGTGATTCTGGTAAAAGTAGAAGTTGGCAGAGCCGGGGCGCTTGCGCATGTCCACCACCATCGGACCCATGAAGGGGGCGACGGGTTCAGTGATTCCCGCTTCATGGTTGTCTGGATGCACGGGCAGATCGAGCCCGGCCATGGCGCCAATTTCCCGGGCGTGGTTGCCCGCGGCGTTGATCACGGTTCCAGCCGTGTAGCTGTCTTTGTCGGTGCGAACTTTGGCAATTCTATCGCCGGACATTTCGAAGCCCAGCACCTTTTCGCCGAAACGGAAGTCCACTCCGGCTCTGAGGGCATGGAAATAGTAAGCGGAACCCGTCAACAAGGACGAACAGCTTCCGTCCTCTGCTGAATAGGTGGAACCGCGCAGGCCGTCCATGTTGATGCCAGGCACCAGTTCGTTGTATTCCTGCGGGCTGACCCAGCGTATGTGCAGGCCGAATCCAAGCTGGACCCGCATCAGATCCTTGAGTATCTTTTCGTCCGCTTCGGTGTAGGCGGGATAGCTGTAGCCGTTGCTCATCCAGCCGATGTCTTCGCCGTATTGTTCCTTCCAACCGCTCAGGATCTGGATGGAGCGCAGGCAAACGCTCATCTTGCCAAAATCGCTGTGGGTGGCCCTCACGCCGCCGATGGCTTTTTTATTGTTGCCCTGGCCGGGGGCGCTTTCAGCTTCCAGAACCAGCACCTTCAGGCCTTTGGAGGCAAGCTCCAGAGCGGCTGGAACTCCAATAGAGCCAGCTCCGATGATCACGATGTCATAGCTTTTACTCATCGCTGCCTCCATCAGGAAACTTATCCAGCGGAACTTCCACGAAAACGGGGCGTTTGGTGTTTGGGACCACATTTTCCACCGGGATGCCCTCTTCGCGCAGGACGCCCCGGATGAGGGTATCGCAGGTTTTGGCGCCACAGGGCCCCATGCCCGCGCGGGTGATGGCTTTGATCTGGTTGAGGTTGGTGATGCCGCTTTGGATGAGGCGGCGCACTTCGCCCACGCTAACCCTTTCGCAGAGGCAAATCATGGAATCGTCAGCCAACTTCTCCGGAATCACCGGCTGGGGCAGGGCTTGGCCGACTTCCGCAGGTTGCACCCTGAAGGAGGCGACGTGTTTGGCGATGGCCTTTGGGACCTTTACCTTGATAAGTTGGGTGTGGCGGTTTGGCATGTCCAGAACGGCGTTTATAAGATATTCACCCAACGGATTGCCGTCGATATCCACAAGTTCTATGGTGTCGCCGGTTTGTTTGGTCAGGTTGAATATTTCGTAGGGAACGGTGACGGTGGGGTTTTCCGGATCCTGGCGGAAATCAACCAGCGTGATGGCCAGGCCGGGGCAGATCAGCAGGCATTTGTTGCAGCCGATGCATGCGCCGTCGTAAATTGGCAGGGACAGCAGGCTGTCGTCCTCGGTGCGGATGGAATTTGTGGGACAGACCGTTGTGCAGGGGTTGCAGGGGATTTCCTGAAGGCAGTGGATAACAGGGAAAACACCGCTTTCCGGCAGGCCCTGCTGGTAGCCTTTGATCTGGCCGGGATGGGATTTGAGCACCTCGGCTTTGGCAAGCCAGTCCGCTGGAACAGGCCCGATTTCCTCGTGGCCGCAGTCTTTGGCGATGGTGAGTCCGGCGATTTTGCCGTTGAACATGGCGGAGGAAGCTTCCGCGATTTCCAGCGCGTCTCCGGCAGCGTAAACCGGAATTCCGGCTTCCATGGCTTCCTGAGTGAATTCGGAAAGCGAATCGAGGCCCACGGCGATCAGGATGGTATCGCAGGCGAAGCTTTTTTCCGTGCCGGGTTTAATCCGGAACTTATCATCCACCTCGGCGATGGTTACGCTCTCTACGGTTTCGGTGCCATTGGCGCTGAGGATGCTGTGGGAAATGTAGATGGGCACGCCGAGACGCTTGAGCTTGTCCGCGTGGACTTTGTAGCCTCCGCATCGGGGCATGGCTTCGGCCAGGCCAACCACCTTGATTCCGGCTTGCAGAGCATGATAGCCGGCGATGAGGCCGACGTTGCCGCCACCGATTATGAAGAGCCGGTTGGTGGGGCGGATGAGGTCGCGGTTAACCAGGGTCTGAAAAGCGCCCGCTCCGTAAATCCGGGCCAGATTGTTGCCGGTGAAGCGGAGGAACTTTTCCCTGGCCCCGGCGGCGTTCAGAATCCTCTGGGGTGAAACTATCTTGTAAATGCCATCCTTGAGGATGCCAACCTTTTTGTCGCTGAAAATGAAGAGGGCGGTGCTGTTCAGCCAGATCTTCACGGAGGGATGGGTGGCTACCTCGTCGGCCAGAAGCTTGCCGATGTCGTGTCCGCGCACTCCTGCGTGGCTGTCTTCCTCGCTGCCGAAGAATTTATGGGTCTGCAAAACCAGTTTGCCGCCCAGGGTGTGTTTATCGTCGATAAGTAAAGTGTCGATGCCGTGTTTGCCCAGTTCGATGGCCGCGGCAAGTCCGGAAGGGCCTCCGCCGATGATCAGAACCTCGCAGGCGACCTGTTCGATGGCGGGACGCTGCACGATGACAGGGCTTTCCGGTAAGGCTGGCAGGCCTTCTGCGGAACGGACCTCCATTCCGGGGGTGACCAGGGTCATGCAGGATTTCACGGCCACGCCGTTTGCGATAACTGTGCATTTGGCACACTGGCCGTTGGCGCAGAAAATGCCCTGGGCGCTGCCGTCCTTGTGGTGATGGCCAAAAACGCTGATCCCGTTCGCAATGAGAGCGGAGGAGATCATCTCACCCTGCTTGGCGGTGAGGGGCCTGCCGTTGAAAGTGAAAAGAACATCCTCCCGCTCCGGGACGGAGAGGATCGGATGCTTGTCGAGCCGATGGTTTTCCATCAATGGAAAAGCTCCTTGGAAAGATTAATTGTGTTTCAAAAAGTTTCAGAGGCCGTTCGTGTCAAGCAAAAGCTGGTTCTGGCATTCCCCCATTTTTTACACCAGCATGATTTTCACTTGCCCTGACTCGATCAGATCAGCTCATTGCGGAAACTTGTCAAAAATTTAAGTACATAATCCTTAGGGTGAGGTGAAGAATCGGATTCAATTTATTCAGAGTCTATTCTTTTGTCCTGAGTCTATTCTGATATGCGGTTCTATTTAGTATTACGCAAAGGTTTTTGGAAGTGCAGAAACAGCATATAATATGGTTTTATGAAAACGAGCCCAAATCATATCATTCGGGCTCGTTCATTATAGATGGGATTATCCTGCTACTTCATAAGCATTGCCTTCCGAATCGAGGTTTTGCCTCCCGATTCCAGTTTGATAAGGTAGATACCGGAACCCACATAACAATTGTTTGAGTCCTTACCGTCCCAAACCAGCCTATGATTACCACGCTTCATTTCAGTATTGAGCAAGTCCTTTATTTTCTGACCTTTAATATTGTAGATAGACACTCTGACTTTCTCGGTCTCGGGGATACTGAATACTATCGTTGTTGAAGGGTTGAACGGATTTGGGTAATTACTTTGGATTAGAGGAATCGGTGCAATATTAGACACATATTCCGGATCGTTTTGATGTAAAACTCGGTTGTATTTTTCCCAATTTTCTCTATGCATCACATCAAACACATGTATATCTGGATACTGATATTGGGTATATTTAGTCGTAAGCGGACGCTTATCATCCTCCATTGCCGCCAGTTGAAGTACAATTTCCAAACCCAAAACAGCTCTTAACGAATCAAGTTCACTGATAGGGTTGTCAATGCGAAGTTGAATGAGATCAACGGCAGCCTGGAAGTCCTTATTAAGCACGAATACTTTAGTCAGGTATTCCTTGATGAGGGCACTTAGGCTTGGATTATCAATAGCGTATTGAATAGCTTTTGTGTCGAAATAGTCTGTCAGTTCAAAATCTGGATTAGGAATCATCATTGTGCTGCGATACAAGCCGTCGATAGCAGTCGTTACGTATGTTTTCTCTTCTTCTAATTGTTCATCGATGATAGATTTGTAGGTTAGTGCTGCCAACTCGTACATTTCCTGAGACTCATACCCGAGAGCTATGAAAAGTCTGTCACCTTCATGAGGCGGTGCTGGCATGGAAGGTGATGGATCATATCTGTCTATATAGACATAGTCAACATAGGCTGGATCATTAAAAGTGACCTGATTGTCCTGGAACCAGTTTTTACTGGCGTCGATTTTGAAGTCTGGAGTTACTGGGAAGTCATAATAGTTGGAATCGAAGCTGAAATCTATGGCATTAATACCCGTGGAATTATCTGAAAGATGATAGAAATCGTTGTGTCCAGTGAATAGCTGAATCGTAGATTCATAGGGCATGGTATCGTAGAAAACGATATTGTCACTATGATTCATAAAGACATTATTCGCATTGTAACTTAGGTTCAGATTTGAGCCAGCATGATTGACAATGCCTGAGTTATTGCGATTGAAGTAGTTTGCATTCAACCGATGATTAGAGATTAGGCTTTCAATTCCGATTTCACACTTGTAAAAGTTAGATTCGGAAAAACTTGATTCATTATCGTTGCCACTGGGAAGAGAACACTCGGTGAATATACCTTGTTCCAAATTACGGAAGTTGCTTTTAGATATAGTCGGAGATGAGGCTATAAGATACATTCCAGTTCCTTGTTTGCCTGTCCGAGTGTTGGTGAAGGTACACTGTTTGATATATGCGTAATTTTTATTGTTATAAAGTTGTATACCTATATCGCAATTGACATAGCGACATTCTGAAATCGAATCTGTAGCACAAGGAATTGAAGATTTGTATATCCCGTAGGACAGGTTTTGAAAATCAATGTTGCTGATGTAAACTGGGTTTTTCATGTTATCAAGACGAATACCTTTGGATGTTTGATTCGATGTTCCGTAAAACCCTCTGTTGGTTTCCGTGCTGAAAATCTCAGTCTGATATCCCGTAACTCTATTCTCGAGCAACAGTCCCCATGAATTCTCTGGAATATTAAAGCAGCTATTGGAGATAAACAGGTTGGAATTGATCACTATATAAGACCGTTGCACGCAAAAGTGGACATAAAGTAGGTGTAATAACTTCTTGACAAAATAGCTATGCAATTCATTTTGGTTTCCATATAACACAGGAGCCAAACATGGAAAAAGAGACCATCACCTTCGCCGACCAGGAGATTGCCAATCGTCTTGCCAGCCGCA
>Ga0208460_10000129_pt1 | contig 55282 bp, 48 predicted proteins | sample AD_STIC10_MetaG_FD_184436 | JGI IMG/M metagenome (GOLD analysis project Ga0208460, IMG submission 184436) | Active sludge microbial communities of municipal wastewater-treating anaerobic digesters from USA - AD_STIC10_MetaG (SPAdes) (version 2) | ecosystem: Engineered > Bioreactor > Anaerobic >... | reverse complement strand
TGCGCTCGCGTTCGGTGCCGCTGTTCGTCGAGCAGCTGGCCGTGCCGGCCCTGCTGGTGGGCGGCGGATCGCTGGGCTTCGGCCTGTTCCGCGATCTGCACCACACGACCGGCTCGGCCGTGCTTTGCCTCGTCTCGCTGATCGTGGCGCTGCTCGTGCGCGGCCCCTGGTTGCGCGTGCTGCTCGGCGCGGCGGCGGCGATCCTGTTCGTCGTCGCCGGCTCGCCGTCGCGCTGGAACTTCGATGGTGGCGTGGCGCTCGACCGCTTCTGGCTGAGCTGGCACCTCGCCGCCGCGGTGTGGCTGCTCGCGCTGTGGCTGCAGCACCAGGTGCTGCGCGGCGCGACGCTGGCGCGTGCGGCTGCCGCACTCGAATCCATCGCCGCGGGCTGGCTGCTCGCCACGCTGGCCGGCCTGGCCTGGTGGTCGGGCATGACCTTCCTGGTGGGCGGCAGCCTGGGCGGCGGCTTCGTCGGCGAGGTGGCACGCGAACTCGGCCGACGGGCACCGGCCGCCTGGTCGCTGGGGCTTCGCCAGGCGTTGTCCGCGGTGCTGGCGCTGGCCGGCATGTGGTGGGCCGTGCGCCGTTGGCCGGGCCTGGGCCGGCCGGCCTACGCCGGCGTCGGCGTCGTGCTGGTGGCACTGGCCTGGTTCATGCCGGCGCTCGGTGCCGCGCTGCTCGCGCTCGCGGTCTGCGCCACCAGCGCGCGCTGGCGGCTCGCTGCCGCCGCCGGCGTGGCCGCGGCCTGGATCGTCGGCGCCTTCTACTATCAGCTCGACTGGCCGCTGGCGACCAAGGCCGCCGTGCTGGTGGGCGCCGGGGCCGTGCTCGGTGCCCTGGGCTGGTGGGCCGGTGCCGTCCACCGCGCCTCACAAGAGACCGTGTCGGGCCACGATGCGGGCGGCAGCCGCGCGGCGCGCTGGGGCATCGCCGCCAGTGTCATCGCCGTGCTGGCCGCGGCCAACGGCGGCATCTGGCAGAAGGAGAACCTGATCGCCCACGGCCAACCGGTCTTCGTGGAGCTGGCGCCGGTGGACCCGCGCTCGCTGATGCAGGGCGACTTCATGCGCCTGAACTTCCGCATGCCCGGCGACGTGCAGGTGCGGCTGGACGGCCTGACGACGAACCAGAGGCCGCGCATGATCGCCCGGCGCGACGAACGCGGCGTGGCCACCCTCGTGCGGCTGGACGACGCCACGCCGCTGTCCGCCGAGGAGTTCCGCTTCGAGCTGACGCCGAAGGATGGCCGCTGGATCCTCGTCAGCGACGCCTGGTTCTTCCGCGAAGGCGAAGCGCAGCGCTGGCAGCCGGCGAAGTACGGCGAGTTCCGCGTCGACGCGAGCGGCAAGGCGCTGCTGGTGGGCCTGCGCGGGCCGAACCTCGAGGCGCTGTGACGGCCACCGGCGCTCAGGCGCCGTTGCCGTCGTCGGCCGCGGGCTCGAGCGTCGCGGCCAGCTCGTCGAGCACCGCGTAGAGGCGCTGCAGCAACGGCGCTCCGAGCACGCCCTCGAGCTCGGCATAGGCGGCCTCGACCTGCGGCGCCATGCGGGACGCCAGCGCGCGGCTCTTCGCCGTCAGCGAGACGAGCATGCGGCGCTGGTCGTGGTCCAGACGCTCGCGCGTCACGAAGCCCAGCTCCTCCATGCGCGCGAGCACACCGGCCAGGCTGGGGCTGGAGATGCCGCACACCGCGACGATCTCGCGCGGCTCCAGCGGCCCCGTCTCGAGCAGCGCCCGCACGATGCGCCACTGCTGCTCGGTGACGCCGTTGGCATTGAGCAGCGGCCGGAATCGCCCGATCACGCGCTCACGCGCCTGCAGCAGCAGCAGCGGCAGGTTGCGGTGCTTGAAGCCAGGAGCAGCGCGGGTGCGTCGGGCGGGCGGGGCCATGGGCGGATCGTACTTGACTCGTTCACATCTGAGCGACTACATTGCTAACATCTTAGCAATCTGCTCCAGCCGCAGCCCATGCCATCGCCCCGCCTGCCCGATCTGGATATCGCGCCCTGGCGGCTTTCCGGGGTGGTGTACGGCACGTTGCTGAACGATCCGGCTTCGCTCGCGGCACTGGGCGACGCGGTGAACGCGCCGCCCTACAAGGCCGCGCCGCGCGCGCCGGTGCTCTACGTGAAGCCGCGCAACACGTTGGCCGCCGACGGCGCGGCCGTGGCCGTGCCGGGCGATGCCGGCCGCATGGAAATCGGCGCGTCGCTGGGCATCGTCATCGGCCGCAGCGCCTGCCGCGTGGCGGCCGGCCAGGCACTGGACTTCGTCGCGGGCTGGGTGCTGGTGGCCGACCTGTGCATGCTGCACGGCAACTACTACCGCCCCAACGTGCGCCTGCGCGCCCGCGATGCTTCTTGCCTGCTCGGCCCGGTGGCGCGGCGCGATGCGCTGGCCGATGCCGATGCGCTGCAGATCCGCGTGACGGTGGGCGATCGCCCGGCGCATGTGGCGCGCACGGCCGGCATGGTGCGCCCGGTGGCGACACTGCTGCAGGACGTCACCGAGTTCATGACGCTGCAGGCCGGCGACGTGCTGATGCTGGGCGTGTCGGCGGGCGCGCCGCAGGGCTGCGCCGGTGAATCGTTCGCCCTCGAATGCGCCGGGCTGGGCCGCCTGCAAGGCCGGCTGGTCGCCGAGACCGACGAGGCCTGCGCATGAAGACTGCCCGCGTGGCCCATGCCGGAGCCATCCACGACGCACATCCGCACGAGCGCGGGCTGCAACTGGCCGACGGCCGCGTGCTTGCCGAGCACGAGGTGGTGTGGCTGCCGCCCTTCGAGGTGGGCACCATCATCGCGCTGGGCCTGAACTACGCCGATCACGTGAAGGAGCTCGCCAAGGAGCTGACCGTCACGTCCAAGGACGAGCCGCTGGTGTTCCTCAAGGGCCCGGGCTCGCTGATCGGCCACCGCGGCGTGACCCGCCGCCCGCGCGGCGTCGCCTTCATGCACTACGAGTGCGAGCTCGCCGTGGTCATCGGCAAGCCTGCGCACCGGGTATCGCGCGCCGAGGCGATGCAGCACGTGGCCGGCTACACCGTGTGCAACGACTACGCCATCCGCGACTACCTCGAGAACTGGTATCGCCCGAACCTGCGCGTGAAGAACCGCGACGGCGGCACCGTGCTCGGGCCCTGGTTCGTCGATGCCGCCGACGTGCCCGACCCGCATGCGCTGGCCTTGCGCACGCGGGTGAACGGCGTGGTCACGCAGCAGGGCAACACCGCCGACATGATCGACGACATCCCGGCGCTGATCGAATACCTCAGCGGCTTCATGACGCTGCGACCGGGCGACGTGATCCTCACCGGCACGCCCGACGGCGTGGTCAACGTCAACGAGGGCGACGAAGTGGTGACCGAGATCGACGGCATCGGCCGGCTCGTCAACACGATCGCCGGCGACGACATCTTCGGCCGCTGAGCGCGGCCGCCAGGAGCCTTGTTCCATGCACATCCAGCACCTGATCGACGGCAAGCCGGTGGACAGCCGCAGCCGCTTCGAGACCGTCAACCCGGCCACGCAGGAAGTGCTCGCCGAAGTGGCGCAAGGCGGTGCCGCCGAGGTCGACGCCGCGGTGGCCGCCGCGAAGGCGGCCTTCCCGAAGTGGGCTGGCCTGCCTGCCCCCGAACGCGCGAAGCTGATGCGCAGGCTCGGTGAACTGATCGCAGCGCACGTGCCGGAGATCGCGCGCACCGAGACGCAAGACACCGGCCAGGTGATCGCGCAGACCGGCAAGCAACTGGTGCCGCGCGCTGCCGACAACTTCCACTACTTCGCCGAGATGTGCGTGCGCGTGGACGGCCACACCTACCCGACGCCCACGCACCTGAACTACACGCTGTACCACCCCGTGGGCGTGTGTGCGCTGATCAGCCCGTGGAACGTGCCCTTCATGACGGCCACGTGGAAGGTGGCGCCCGCGCTGGCCTTCGGCAACACCGCCGTGCTGAAGATGAGTGAGCTCTCGCCGATGAGCGCGGCGCGCCTGGGCGAACTGGCACTGGAGGCCGGTATCCCCGCCGGCGTGCTGAACGTCGTGCACGGCTACGGCCGCGAGGCCGGCGAACCGCTGGTCGCCCACCCCGACGTTCGCGCCATCTCCTTCACCGGCAGCACGGTCACCGGCAACCGCATCGTGCAGGCCGCCGGGTTAAAGAAGTTCAGCATGGAGCTCGGCGGCAAGAGCCCCTTCGTGGTGTTCGACGACGCGGATCTGGCGCGCGCACTCGACGCCGCCGTGTTCATGATCTTCAGCAACAACGGCGAGCGCTGCACCGCGGGCAGCCGGATCCTGGTGCAGAAATCGATCTACGCCGACTTCGCGCAGAAGTTCGCCGAGCGGGCCCGTCGCATCACGGTGGGCGACCCGCTGGACGAGAAGACCCTCATCGGCCCGATGATCAGCCAGGCGCATCTGGCCAAGGTGCGCAGCTACATCGAACTGGGCCCGAAGGAAGGCGCCACGCTGCTGTGCGGCGGGCTCGAGGCACCGGAGCTGCCTCCACACCTGCGCCGCGGCAACTTCGTGCGGCCCACGGTGTTCGCCGATGTCGACAACCGCATGAAGATCGCGCAGGACGAGATCTTCGGGCCGGTGGCCTGCCTGATCCCCTTCGACGACGAGGCCGACGCGATCCGCATCGCCAACGACATCGCCTACGGACTGTCGAGCTATGTGTGGACCGAGAACCTCGGCCGCGCGCACCGCGTTGCCGCGGCCATCGAGGCGGGCATGTGCTTCGTCAACAGCCAGAACGTGCGCGATCTGCGCCAGCCCTTCGGCGGCACCAAGGCCAGCGGCACCGGCCGCGAGGGCGGCACCTGGAGCTACGAGGTGTTCCTCGAGCCGAAGAACGTGGCCGTGTCGCTGGGCTCGCACCACATTCCGCACTGGGGGGCCTGAACATGGGCACGCTGGCACTCGCCGCCAAGATCACGCATGTGCCGTCGATGTACCTCAGCGAGCTCGACGGCCCGCGCAAGGGCACGCGGCAGGATGCGATCGACGGGCACAAGGAGATCGGCCGCCGTTGCCGCGAACTCGGTGTGGACACCATCGTCGTGTTCGACACGCACTGGCTGGTCAACGCCAACTACCACGTCAATTGCGCGCCGCATTTCAAGGGCCTGTACACGAGCAACGAGCTGCCGCATTTCATCTCCAACCTGGGCTACGAGTTCCCGGGCAACCCGGCGCTCGGGCAATTGCTCGCCAAGGTGGCCAACGAGATGGGCGTCGAAACGCTGGCGCACGAGCGCACCACGCTGGCACCGGAGTACGGCACGCTGGTGCCGATGCGCTACATGAACGAGGACCGGCATTTCAAGGTGGTGTCGGTGTCGGCGTTGTGCCAGGCGCACTACCTGAACGACAGCGCGCGGCTGGGCTGGGCGATGCGCCGCGCGGTGGAGCAGCACTACGACGGCACGGTGGCCTTTCTCGCCAGCGGCTCGCTCAGCCACCGCTTTGCGCAGAACGGTCTCGCGCCGGAGTTCGCCTTCAAGATCTGGAGCCCGTTCCTGCAGGCGCTGGACCACGAGGTGGTCGAGATCTGGAAACGTGGCGACTGGAAGACCTTCTGCGGAATGCTGCCCGAGTACGCCGCCAAGGGCCACGGCGAAGGCTTCATGCACGACACCGCGATGCTGATGGGCGCGCTCGGCTGGAGCGGCTACGACGCGCCGGCGGAGATCGTCACGCCCTACTTCGGCGCCTCGGGCACCGGGCAGATCAACGCCGTGTTCCCGGTCACGCCGCAATCGGGTGCGGCGATCCCGGCGCCGGTCGCGTCCAGCGCCGAGGGCTACACCTCGATCGCCACGCGGCTGTGACCCCGGAGCCGCCATGCCGCACCTCGTCATCCTCTACACGCCCAACCTCGAAGCCGAGACCGACATGACGGCGCTGTGCCGCGCGCTCGCCGACGCGATGCTCACGGTGCGCGACGAAGCCGGCGCGCAGGTCTTCCCGACCGGTGGCACGCGTGTGCTGGCCTATCCGGCGGCGCACTTCGCGGTGGCCGACGGATCCGGCGATCACGCGTTCTGCTGGTTCAACCTGCGCATGGGCCGCGGCCGCAGCGAGGCCGTGCAACAGGCCGCCGGCCAGGCGCTCGCCGATGCGGCCAAGCGACATTTCGCCCCCGTGCTGGCTCGCCGCGCCGTCGGCCTGACGCTGCAGGTCGACGTCGGCAACGAGGTGTTCGACGCCAAGTTCGGCAATCTCCATCCGCTGTTCGCGAAGGGCTGAGCCATGCTCGACACCGCCACCATCACCGCGCTGGCCCGCCAGCTCTACGACGCACGCAAGTCGCGAACGCCGCTGCGCCACTTCTCGCGCCAGTTTCCGCAGATGAGCATCGACGACGGCTACGCGATCCAGCGCGCCTGGGTGGCGCTGGAGCTGGCCGACGGCCGTTGCATCAAGGGCCGCAAGATCGGCCTCACGTCGCGCGCGATGCAGCTGTCCAGCCAGATCGACGAGCCCGACTACGCGCCGCTGATGGACGACATGTTCTTCGCGCAGGGCGGCGACATCCCGATCGATCGATTCATCGCGCCGCGCGTCGAGGTGGAGCTCGCCTTCGTGCTCGGCCGGCCGCTGCAGGGCCCGGGCACGACGCTGTTCGACGTGCTCGCCGCCACCGACTACGTGTGCCCGGCGCTGGAGATCATCGACGCGCGCATCGAGCAGTTCGATCGCGAGACGAAGGCGCCGCGCAAGGTGTTCGACACCATCAGCGACTTCGCCGCCAACGCCGGCATCGTGCTCGGCGGCCGGCCGGTGAAGCCCGACGCGCTGGACCTGCGCTGGGTCGGCGCCATGCTGTTCAAGAACGGCGTGATCGAAGAGACCGGACTCGCCGCCGGCGTGCTCAACCACCCCGCCACCGGCGTGGCCTGGCTGGCCAACAAGATCGCGCCCCACGAAGAACGACTGAACGCCGGCGACGTGGTGCTGGCCGGCTCCTTCACCCGCCCGACGCCGGCCGTTGCCGGCGACTGCATCCACGCCGACTACGGGCCGCTGGGCACCGTGTCCTTCCGCTTCGCCTGAGGAACCGCCATGACCTCGCCCGCCCCTGCCTTCGCCCGCCCGGAACGCTTCAGCGCCGCGGAATGGGATGCCCGCGTGCAACTCGCCGCTGCCTACCGCATCTTCGACCACCTGGGCTGGACCGAACTGATCTACAACCACCTGTCGCTGCGCGTGCCCGGCGAAGACGGCCAGTTCCTCGTCAACCCCTTCGGGCTGCACTACAGCGAAGTGACCGCATCGAACCTCGTCAAGGTCGACGTGAACGGCAAGATCATCGGCCACAGCGACTGGCCCATCAACCCGGCCGGCTTCACCTTCCACGGCGCCATCCACGCCACGCTGCCCGACGCGCACTGCGTGATGCACGTGCACACCACGCCGACGATGGCGGTGTGCTGCCTGGAGGACGGCCTGTCCTTCACCAACTTCTACGCCGCGCAGTTGTGGGGCAAGGTGGCGTACCACGAGTTCGAAGGCATCACGGTGCACCTCGAGGAAGGGCAGCGCATCCTCGCCAGTGCCGGCGGCAAACCGGTGCTGCTGCTGCGCAACCACGGGCCGGTGGTGATCGGCCAGACGCTGCCGCAGGCCTTCGCCTACATGTGGGTGGTGCAGCGTGCCTGCGAGGTGCAACTGGCTTCGCAGGGCAAGGGCACGTTGCGGCCGATCCCGGTGCCGGTGCTCGAGGCCTGCGTGCGCGATGCGCTGAACTTCAACCCGAAGTACGGCGCCGGCGAAGACGGCTTCACCGCGCTGCAGCGGCTGGTCGATGCGAAGGATCCGGGCTACCGGCGCTGAAGCGCGAGAGCTGCCGGATGTGTTCCAGCAGCACGTGATGCGGCGCCGCAGAATTGGGCTCGACAGCGCTCGCCCCAGCACCGAATGCTGCCATCGCATCGACGAGCGCTGAGGTCTGGCGCTCCGCCACGGCGTCGAACGCGCCGTTTGACATAGACAGGGCCGCGAGGACGTCGTGCAGGAAGCGCCCGGCCGCGAATGCCAACCCTGAGACTCGGTCGAGGTGATTGCGTGACAAATGGGAATGCCCGACGCTATCTGTCGAACCCACGGGCTGGGTGCGCTTGCGTTCATCGGCGAGTGCCTCGGCCAGCGCCATGCCAGGGACTGCTTCGCTGCGAACAATTCCAACCGCGCGTCGAATCCAAGGCAATCCCCAACGCCCAGCGCAGGCCGATCGAGGTCATCACCAACCTGGCGGTCGATCTTGTCGATGAACTCAATCGTGCGCTAACCCAGGAGTTGCGCCACCAAGCGCATCGGCACGAAAGTGCCGGCTCGGCTGGGCCTGCAAAGGGATGAATCCGTAGTGCCGGTAGTACGCGGCTGCGCTCTCGTCTTTGGCATCGACGACCACCGCCATCGCGGCGATCTTGTCTGCATGAGTCAGGCTACGGTGCAAGGCATCCAGCAGCAGGTGCTCCCCGATTCCCTGACCTTTGGTGGACTGATCCACAGCAAGCCGACCCAACAGGGTGACGGGAAGTTGCGGGTAGCGGGGCAGCTTGCGGGCCAGTTCGTCTGGCAGATCGCTCAGCGTCACCACCGAGGCCGATAGCGTGTAGTAGCCGAGGACGCGTGAGTCGGGCAACCGGACGGCGACGAACGGCGTGGCAACATGCTTGTCGGCGTCTTGCCGAGCCTGCTGCTTGAGATAGCGGTCGAGTACCTCGGCGCCGCATCGGACGGCAGTTCGGTCGTGTTGTCGGCCCAGGGGCTCGAGGGTGATGCTGGTCAAGGCCACCGGCTAATGCCGGTGCGCTGGCGGTAGGCCTTGGCTGCGCGCTTGAGGCGCACGTTCGGCGACGGTGGATTGAGCAGGGTTTGCACGAAGGCAAGCTGCTCCTCGCGCGACAGACGAAAGGATTCGTGTCCGGCAATCACCCGGCGCGCCGCGTCCTGCGCGCTGGCCACAACGAATTCGCTCAGCGTACGGCCCGAGAGCGCCGCCGCTTGCTGAAGCAGGCGCTTCTGCGCCTCAGACAACCGCGCTACAAGCCGAGCCTCGCGGACCTTGTTGGCGTGATCTCCATTGGTCATGGTCACTTCGTCGTTAAGAACATATGGCAGATGCCCGAACGTGGCAAGCGAGGCCTGGGCCGCGTAAGAAGGCCCTAGCGCGAGACGCTTCTCTTGGCCGAGGAAGCAGAACTTCCAGAAAGGCTCCGCGAGCCGTTGAGCGACACCTCCAGATAGAGCCACCGCTGTCAGCCAGTCGCACGCGCTCCTTGTCGGCCGGGAAGAGCGAGTTGCGGCATGCGACGTCGGTCAGCCATATGGCCGAACACGCAGGGTTCGGTGACTCGACGCTTTTCCTGTTCCCCAGCCGCCGCCCTGGACGAAGTGGCAAGTCTTGAAGCCCGCTGGGACGATCGCGTGGCGCCCGGAGGGGCTTGAACGATCGCAGCGAAGCCGCGCCAATGCTCGATATGGCGATTCGGGCCCGAGTCTGTTCCCCCGGCCTGTTCCCCGGTCTGGAAAGTTACCTCTTTTCAGCCGAATCGAATCGCGTCATCGCGGCGCCCCTGCCCTCGTCTGTGACAGTCCAAGTCTCTCCGTGCTGCATTCTGACCTACGAACGGGAGATGGCGCTGCAGGCGAAGGGGCGTGTAGGGCCGGTTTCCCCTGGCGATCTGCTGTCATCGCCGGCACCAGACCGAACGGCAGGACGAGACTGAAGTCAGTCGTTCGACGGCGATCGCTGCGTGACTGCAACCGACCCATTCCAGCCTTTCGCGGCTTCTAGCTGAGCGGCGTCTGTGTGGCGGTTATCGTCACGTTCGAGGGCGTTTTCGGTGCCTCCGGTGCAAGGCGCCGCCCCTCAAGCTGAACGCCCATAGGGATGCGGATGGAAGGGGTGTAGCGCAGCGATAATCTGCCACGGTCGATGAGAGACCACAAGACAACGTCCTTCCTCAATGACATCGCTGACGGCACTGGTCCGATCCCTTCGCTTGCCCGAGCTCGATTGCGTCAGCTGGGCGCACGCCCACAACTACGAGTTTGAGACGCGACTAACGGATCGCCGTCGGCAAGCCTACGAGAGCCATTGCGCCGGCCAGAGCGTTTCCGACCAGACCACTTGGCTCAACGCTCATAAGGACTTTGTGGACGCGCGGATCAAAGGGCGCAAGCCCTTTGTTCCAGATACCTTCGCTGACATCAACGCCGACGCCCAAACTGACGCCATCGCTGACGACCTACTCATCTTGCGGGTTGAAGACCTGCGTCGGCCGCTGGCCGACCAGAAGCTAGAACTAACAGACTTGCGCACTTGGCAGGACATTGCCCGCGGCCGCCTGCACAAGAAGGATGTCGACCCGGCTCGGGCCGAGGCGCGGCTGGAGGAGTTCCTCGACAGCTGGAACGGCCGGCGCGACTTCCGTCCTGCCTTCGCTGCCTTTGAGCATGAACTGGGGTCGGCCGACAACCTGGCGACCGGTGATTGGCCCCACTTGTTGCGGGATCGTTTGGGGCTGGCCCACTACGACGGAACGGAACGGGTTCCCGTGGGCCTGATGGGCATTAAACCGGCGGAGGTGAGGTCCGCAGCTGCTCGGCACGTGGCCGCCTCGTTCGCCAGGCCGACGGTGCTGGATGGTATGGTCAACCGATACTTCTTCCCTACCCCGGCGGATTTTCGGTTCGGCGCAACACTTCACCTCGACCCCGGCGCGGCCTGGACCTTTACCAGTGAGATCCTGCACTTCCCGGTGGATTACCTGCCGAAGCACCTGATCGCGTTGGGCGAAATAAGCGTCGCCGTGCCGCCGCATTGCCTGCGCGCACTGCGCGACCGGCACTTGAAAGGACTGCAAGCCGAACCTGGCGGTGCCGGCTTCGGCGAGTTCATTGGGTCGGCCGATTGCCTCAAAGGCCCGCCGTGCCGCTGAACCCCATTTCCGCTTGGCTCGCCGCGCTGGAGCGCGACCCCGATGCTGCAGTTACGGATCTGTTTGCGGGCCGCTCCGATAGAGGCCAGTTCTCGCGTCTCGATGATGCGGATTTCCTCGCCCGTGCATTGGCAGAGCCCGGCGCCGACCCAGCATCGCGTGATCGCGTCGATAAGGGGGTGAGCCATTGGCTCACGGCCTGCCACGCCGCCGACGCTGCGCTGCGCCATCGCATTGGCGTCCAAGCCCACCTCTATCGCCTGAACGAGGCGTTGGCTGCCATCGTCCTGCTCGACCTTCCGCGCAGTGCCCGCCAGTTGCGCGACATGCACTTCGCCTACCGGCGCTGGCTGAGCCAGTACGACTACGGGTACGGCGACGGCCCCTACGCAGGCTACTGGAGAGCGCTTGCCGCTACTCAGGTGGATCGGCGCTTCCAGAACCTGTGGAACGACTTCGTCGTGCGGGCCGATGAGCGCTATCCGAGCTACGCCCTGCACATCGGCCTGACCGGTCTGCGAGGCCTCGACCTGCCTTCCGACCAACGCCTGCTGCGGCTCCTCAACGCCCTGCTGCGCCGGGCCTGGCGAATCGGTACGGAAGCCGCAGCGGCCGAATTTGCCAAACGCCTGGGCTCCGTGGCTGCGGATGTGCCAATGGCGAAGGACGGCTGGCGCGGCCGGGTGCTGCGGCTGCTGGAAAGCCTCGAAGCGGAAGAACGGGCACACCAACATTCGCTGAACCGCCTGCACGCCTTCCGGCAAGTACTCGCCCATGTGCTGAGGCCATGGATCGGCGACATCAGCTCGGGCCGGGCGACGGCACAGTCGATCCGCGTTCCCGACTTGCCTACGTTCGACGAACGCTCACGCGTCGCGCGGGAACTGCACGAGAGCCGCCCCATCGCCATCAAGCATGCCCTGGACTTGTTCGATCGACACCGCGCCTATGCCGACGCGAGCGGCGAGGCCTATTTCTTCGTTCGAACGCTGTGTAACCTGGGGCACCGCGTATTGCAGCATCCCGGCTTGAACGGTCGCGCGCTGGACGACCTGCGCACCTTGCTGTGGCACGCCTTGGTTTGGGAGCCGATCAACCCTTACCCTTGGAGCTTCTGGGCGGAACTCGAACAGGCAGAAGGCCGCGAAGATGTGGCCGAGACGGTGCTGTGGGAGGCTGTGCGGCGCTTCCCTGACAACGAACCCAGTCGGGTGGAACTGGCCCTGCTGCTGCAACGCCGCCACGAGCGCGACCGCACACCCGCGTTGCTGGCGGAAGCCGAACAACTGCTGCGCGAGGCCGTCGCCGGCAATCCAGACCATGCACCCAGCCGGGGAGAACTTGCCCTGCTGCTGCAACGCCGCCACGAGCGCGAACACACACCCGAACTGCTCGGGGAAGCCGAACAACTGCTGCGCGAGGTGGTGAAGAAGCAACCGCTAGATCTTCACGCCCGCAGCGGATTGGCTCGATTGTTGGCACGAAACGGGCGGAGTCCAGAAGCACGCGAGGTCTTGTCCCAGGGACTGGCCGAACGGGAAGACCCGGTGTGGCGACGGATGATGGGGAGCATCGACGAGGGCGTGCCCCTGCCCCTTCCAGCACTCAAGGTGAAGTCATCCAAGTCCATCCGCGCTGTCGCTGATCATCCCGTGGATGATGAACTGCGACACCTGCAAGCCAATGCAGCGGCTGCGCGCTTTGCCTATGCGCGCGAGCGTGGCGAGGCGGGGGATTCGACTGAACTCTCCACCAACGCCGAGCTGGCCCGCTTCTACCGCGGCTGGTTCGGTCTGGAACCGCCCGTTGTTGGGCAAGATGGTGTGCGCCCGCCCTACGCCCTTGCCGCCCTTGCCGCCCTCTCCGACCCAGAGCAATGGATCCGACTGGAGCGTGACTACCCAGCCAACGCTCGCGACACGCTATTACTCAAGCGCTATGCGGGCGTCGAACTTTCGAATGAGGAGTTGGCCGGTTTGAAGGCTTGGCTGGAGTTTGCCGACACGGCCCGAGCGCTGGAGGAGGAAGGCGACGACGGCGACGAAGGGTCACCGCCAACCAGTGTCGCGCCCAATTCCTACGACCAGTTCCTGCGGCGTCGGCTGCGCGCCACGGGTTTCCTCGCCGCCAGCACAACCGGTGCGCTGGCCACTGCTGATCGCAGTGGCGACGTTGATCGGGTGGTGGAGAAGCACCTCGCCCGCGGCATTGACGCCGACATTGCGCCCATCGTACTTGCAGCCTGACGCGCTGCGACCGCGAACACTGGCAACGGAACGGACCGAAGCGTTGCTCACGCCGGGCAGATGTCGTACATCGCCTGGCCGCGGCCGGCTGCTTCAATCCTGAGCTGCCACTCAAGTCAATGGAAGCTAGGACTGCTCCTGGCCGGCTGCAGCCGTTCGATTGCTCGAGGGTCAACGTCGGCGATCGCTGCGTTCCTGTCGCTGAGGCGACTCAGTCGCGCGGCGGGCCGGGTCAAGGGCGGGCGCAGCCCGGCGATAGCGAACCCTTGATGCGGTCCGCTGCGCGCCCACGCTTGCCGGTCGGCTGGCGGCCTCGGAGCGGCCAGCCGCCCGAGCCCGTCCGGCGGCGAGGACTCGGGCATTCGCTCGGCGCCGCTACCGGCTCATGTCCGGACCACGGCTCCGCTCTGGCGAAACCCGTTGAGCAGTCCGTTCCCGGTCGAGGGTCATGCCCGGCAGTTCAGTCTGCCGCTGCGCGACGCGCATGCGTTGCACGGCCTGCGCAACTTCCGTCTGCATGACGAAAGCGACGATGCTCTTGCTGAGCGTGCGGTCAGCCGGGTCGGGCGATGCCGCCAGCGCCTTGCTGATCTCGGCCCAGGCCTTCAGCGCGCCCGAGCGCGTGGCCCGGGCTGCTGGCCCGGACTTGTGCTCGCCCCGCCGCTTGCCTATTCGCGCGGCGGCACCGGGCTGGCGCTCCCAGCCGTGCAGGCTGCGTCGGGTGACGCCTCGCGTGGCCTGCGAAGAGGCCTCGGCCTCGATGCCCCAGTCGCGCAGCTTCTCGGCAAAGGTCTCGCGCCAGCGGTGCAGGTCTTCCTTGCGCGGGTTCAGGCGTTTGCCGTCGCGGCCCTCCGTACGCACGCTGATGTGCACATGCGGGTTGGCCTGGTGCGTGTGCAGGACCATGACGTAGCGGTGATTCGCCAGTTCGGCCTTGGCGAACTCGCGCGTCGCCTGTCGCACCACCCGGGCATCTGTGCCGGTCGGCATTGACAGCATGATGTTGTGCGCTTCGCGGAGCTCACTGACCTCGGGGATGCGCGTGCCGCCGAGCCGCCATTGATCGGCGATCGCGAGCAAGGCCTCCCTGCCGTCACGCACCGCACCGCGGTCGTCCTCGATCGGAAGCCGACCCGACTTCGCGATGTAGCGCAGGTGCGCGGCGATGGCGCCCATGCCACGCCCGCCGCCGGTGACCTTGACCATCACCTGCGGCGCGCGGCGTTCGACCGTCGCTCGAATTCGCTGCCGCAGAATCTGGGCGCGCTGCCGAACGGCGGCATCGGTCAGTACCGGCGTGCGCGATGCCGTCATGCGGTTCGATGGGTAGAACAGCCGGTCGCCCCACTGCACGAGCAGGCCGTCGATGGTGTTGGGCATGTCGGATCTCCTCACAGGCGGTCGATCAGCGCCGAGGCCCGATCGAGGTGGCGGCGAATCTCTGCGTCGGCCGTTTCGAGGCGGTCGCGGTACGGCTTGGCCTGCTCGACCTTCGCCTGGCGCAGCAGGGTGACGAGCGCGACGAGATCGGTCGACAGCGCGGCCATGCGGTCGTTGGACGCGAGCAGAGCCGCGCGATCGGCCTGGCGCTCGGCAATGGGCTGCGGCAGACGACTGCCGGCCACGAGTCGCCCCACGTAGTCGCCGTAGGACAGGCCGAGCGCGCCAGCGTTCACCATGAGTGCGTCGGCGTGGGCTCGGGAGAGTCGCAGCGTCAGCTTGGCGGTCTCTCGGGTCGGGACCTGGTGCGGGGTCTGACCGTCAGACCCCCGCTCCATCGGTGCGACTGCCGCCGTCGCGCGGAGGTCGAGGCTCATCACCAAGGCGCGGCGGACGAGTTGTGCAACGCCCATGTCGCGAACGGCGGCAGCGGCGCGGACGGCATCGCCGATGCCGCGCAGGTCGATCGTCACGCGATCACGCGAGGTGCCCGCCACGTCGAACCTCGCGCCAGATGCCGCATGGCATCCGTTTGCTGGCGGCCAGCCTATCCTGCCCTACGTTCAAAGACAGTCTCTTGGGCCTCTCCGACGCATGCTCCTCGCGATCAAGGACAGCTCCCCCGCAGGTCGACTGCACAAACTGACCAGCGGGTGCACAAAGACTGAACAAGAAGTGAACAAGAACTGGAACGAGAGCGAACCGGAAGTGGAACGCGTCCGAAACGAATGCGGAACACGACCGCAACGCAAGCGGGCCAGGAACCTCGGGGACGGATGTACGAGCCGGATTCATGAAGTCTGACCGTCAGACCCACCGCCCGACCATCCGGAAAGGACCGCCAGCCTCGTCCGCAACGCCTTCAGGCCGGAACGATCGCAGGAGGCCCGCTGCAGGTCGATGCCGGCAGGCAATTTCTCCAGCCGGTCACATGCCACCATTGCCTGCCCGATCAGCCGCCTTGGGTCCGCGGGCGAGATCGAGTCGACCCTCGCACGCAGCGCCGTCACCGCCTCCCGGGTGACAGGCACCGAGCCATCGAGCAGGTCCTCGACGTGCTCGGGGTGGCGATCGTGCAGGCGGCCCAACTCGTGCAGCGTTCGCGGCGAAGTGCATCGCCCGGCCCTCATCGCCTCGTCGAGCACCGATGGCAAGTCAAGCAGCGACAGGTGATGCGCTACCGTGGTCAGGTTGATGCCCAGCCGCCGGGCCACCTCGGAGTTCGACTCGCCGGCATTGATGCGGCCGCGAATGAAGCGCGCCAGGTCGAGAGGCGTCAACCCGTGCCGCTTCTGGTTCTCTGCCACTTGGGCATACGGGTCGGCGGGTGCGTCGCGCACCACGACAGGCACCACCTCCAGCCCCGCAAGCTGCGCCGCACGCCAGCGGCGAGCTCCGAAGTGGATGCGACAGCGCCCTTCCCCGTCGGGCGGATGGACGACGATGGGCTGCAAGATGCCGCGCTGGCGGATGTCTTCGGCCAGCTCGGCCAGCTCATCCTCGGGCAACTCCGTGCGTGGATTGCTGGGATCCTCGTGGAGTGCAGACGTGGCGACGAGGAGAGGTTGGCCGGTGGTCTGTTCGGGTGAGGCCTCCGCGGGTGGCGCCGCACCCGCAGCTGCCGGCTCGGACTCGAGCAGATCGAGCTGCTCGCCCTTCTCCCTCTGCTTGACCCACGGCATGCGCATGGCTGCATCGTGCCAACGCAGTCCGCCCGGCACCAGCCGCCCTGCTCATCGCCAACGATCGTCCCGATTCGTCTCGCGACATTCAGGGGGCGCCAGCGATGTCTCGCGAGCGGCGTAACCCAGACACCACTGGTTTCAACTTCCCTGCTTGCCGCTGGTCGAGATCAGCAGGCGACAGAATCGCTCGCCGCGATCAGGGCGATCCGGCAGCTATGCAAGCCAGGCCGGCGTCCGGAACGCCGCCACGAGGAAGTCAATCATCAGCCGCACCTTGGCCGTGACATGCCGGCGCGATGGATAGACGGCGTAGATGCCCAGCTCGATCGAGCGGAACTGAGGCAACACCTCGACCAGTTCGCCGGACTGCAGGAACGGCGCGACCAGGAACGAAGGCTGCAGCACGATGCCCTGGTGCCGAATGGCAGCCGCGCAGCAGGTCTCGCCGCTGTTGGTGCGCAACCTCGGGTTGACGCGGGCGATCACCGGCCCCTCGGGCCCATCGAATTCCCAGCTCTCGCCCGTGGCCAACAGGCTGTAGGCCACCACATCGTGTGTAGCGAGCTCCGACGGATGCGCAGGGCGTCCCCTCTCGCGCAAGTAGTCGGGTGAGGCGCACAGCAGCAGCCGTGTCGAGCCCAGCCTGCGACTGATCAGCGATGAACTCGGCAGTCTGGCAATGCGCACGGCCAGGTCATAGCCTTCTTCGACCAGGTCGACGAAGCGATCGGCCAAGGTCACGTCGAGCGTCACCCTGGGGTGCTGCTTCAGGAACGCTGGCCACAAGGGCGCGAGGTGGAGCTGGCCGAAAGTCACAGGGACGTTGATCTTCAGCTGTCCGACGGCACTGCCCGAGTGCGCCGTGATCTCGGCCTCGGCCTCGGAGAACTGCTCCAGCAGTTCCTTGCAGCGCGCGTGGAACACCTCGCCTTCCTCGGTCAACGACAGCCGGCGTGTCGTTCGATTCAGCAATCTCACGCCCAGTTGGGCCTCGAGTTCGCCCACGTAGCGCGAGACACCGGCCTTGGACTGCCCGATGGCCTCGGCGCCCTTCACGAAACTGCCCGCGTCGACTACCGCGACGAAGGCTTGTAGCGCAGCGAACTTGTCCATGCACTATTGTTCAATAAATCAATACAGATCGTCTACTGTTGACCTATTTATCTCAAGTAATTGAACTCCTAGAGTCCTGACATCGCAGCAGCCCGCTGCATCCACGACAGGAGTCACAGCATGAAAGTCACCGTCATCGGCGCCGGCAACATGGGTTCGGCGTTCGTCAAGCAACTCACGCGCGCCGGCCACCAGGTCAGCGTCGCCGCGCGCAGCGGCAGCAAGGCCGCGCAAGTCGCCGCCGCGAATCCCGGCGCGCGCGCCGTCGATGTGGCGAACTCGGCAGTCGACGCCGATGCCGTCGTGCTCGCCACGGGTTTTGCCGACGCCGCCGCAGCGCTCAAGTCCGTTGGCGACCTGCAAGGCAAGGTCGTCATCGACATCACCAACCCGCTGACCGCCGACTACATGGGGTTGACGCTGGGCCACAGCACCTCGGCCGCCGAGGAAATCGCCCAGGCAGTGCCGGGCGCCGAAGTCGTCAAGGGCTTCAACACGCTGTTCGCCCAGGTACTGGCCGATGGCGCGGACTTCGGCAACGGCCAGAAGGCCAGCGTCTTCGTCGCCAGCGACAGCGCACACGCCAAGCAGGTCGCGACCACGCTGGCCGAGAGCATGGGCTTCACGGTCATCGACGCCGGCGGCCTGAAGAACGCCCGCTACCTCGAGCCGCTGGCTGGCTTGAACATCTATCTCGGCTATGGCGCCGGCCTCGGCACCGCGATCGCACCGACCTGGATCCGCAAGGCCTGACGCTTCTCGAGACACCCTTCGCTGTCATCACCGGAAACCACCATGTCCATCCGAACGCCTCTCTGCGCCGTGCTCGTCGCGGCCGTCGCCCTGACTTCCCTTGCCGCGCAGGCGCAAACACTTGCCGAGAACCCGACCACCCCGCCGCCCAAGCCCGAGATTCAGGCGCCGAAGGTCGAGCGCCACCTGAAGACCTTCGACACGCTGGACTTCGACGTCTTCAGCAACCAGAAGTGGGATCGGCTGCATGAGAGCCACGGCAAGGACATCGTCGTCACCTGGCCCGACGGCCACGAGACGCGCGGCATCGACAAGCACATCGAAGACCTGAAGGCACTCTTCGTGTTTGCCCCCGACATCGCGATCCAGACCCACCCGATCCGCTTCGGCTCGGGCACCTGGACCGCGGTGACCGGTGTGATGACCGGCACCTTCACCCAGCCCATGCCGCGGCCCGATGGCACCTCGATTCCGCCGACCGGCAAGCGCTTCGCCATCGGCATGGCGACCATCGGCCACTGGAAGGACGGCACGATGGACCACGAGTGGCTGTTCTGGGACAACCAGGACTTCATGGCCCAGATCGGGCTGGGTGGCAAGTAGGCCAACCGCAACACAGCCGCCGGGAGCAGCAGACCATGCAAGACGCATTGATCATCCAGCAACCCGCCGCTGCGGGCGATGGCCCGCGCGAACTGATCTTGCTGTTCCACGGCGTCGGCGCGAGTGCGCAGGATCTGGCACCGCTCGGCAGCATCCTGGCGCAACGGCGCCCGCTGGCCACGGTGATCAGCGTGCAGGCACCGTCTACCACTGAAGGCGGCCGCGGTTGGCAGTGGTTCTCCGTGATGGGCATCACCGAGACCAATCGGCCGCAGCGCGTGGCCGAGGCCATGCCGCTCTTTGTCGATACGGTGTCCCGGTGGCAGAGACAGGCCGGGGCCGACCCGCGTTCGACCACGCTGATCGGCTTCTCGCAAGGGGCGATCATGGTGCTCGAGTCGACGCAGCAAGCGCAAGCGCTGGCCGCTCGAGTCGTCGCGATCGCGGGTCGGTTTGCACAGGCGCCACGGCATGCGCCACTCGGCGCGAAGGTGCACCTGGTGCACGGCGACCAGGATCGCGTGATGCCGATGGAGTTGGCCCGCAACGCCGCGGCGGGTCTGCGCGCCCTCGGCGCGAGCGTCACGCTGGATGAGTTTCCCGGCCTGGGCCACGGCGTGGACTCGAGGGTCGCGAGCCGCATCGGCTCCTGCCTGGAATCGCCCGTTGGCTCGCCGCCGTCGGTGTGACACTCCTGCCATGCACCTGTCATTCGGTCGGGAAGTGACCACGCTATCCATGGAGGACGGGAGCGCCGTGACCGCGGGGCCCAGCCCCGCGGCACTTGCGGACTCCTGCTTCCGTCACGATCCACCCACTCCCCGTGAGCTCGAGCATGCGATCGACATCGTCGAAGACGCGCTGATGGCAGCGATGCCGCCGCGCGGCAGCGGAGCCCCTCTGACGACGGCCGAGCCCTCGCTGCGGCTGTTGCCTGGCTTCGCGGAGGTGGACTCGGCGTTGAGCAGAGACGCGATCGAAGGCATGTTCCAGCAGTTGGTATCGTTCGCGTCCGGCTCACCGGGCTCGAACGCGAGCGTGCTCGCAGACCGTGCTGTGGCTGCGGCCCTGCTGATCACGCGCGAGTACATGCACCACCTGGACTTCGGATCGATCCGCGTGGCACACGCTCCCGCCGTGTAGTGCCACTGAACACTCTGGACACCCTGACCGCGTCCAGCCGACGCGCGGTGGAAATCCGCCTGCGTCGGATCTTCGCGATCCGTGCAGTCAGTGCGCGTCAGGCTGGAGCGCCGGCGCGGCTTGCCTGAAGGCTTCGAGATGGCCGCAGGCGGCGTCGATCTCCAGCAGTCTCGGCCAGCGCCCAAGATCAACCTTGAATCGGCGCGCACTCTCGATCTGCGGCACCAGGTAGACGTCGGCCAGCGTCGGGTGCTCGCCGAACGCAAACGGCCCCCGGCCGTGGGCCTGGACCAGCGACTCGAACGCATCGAAGCCAGCGCTGATCCAGGTGCCACACCAGTCATCGAGGGTGGCCTGATCGGCCGAGAATCGATGCCGCAAGGCTTCGAGAATCCGGCGGTTGTTCACCGGATGGATGTCGCACCCGACGATTGCCGCCAGAGCGCGCACCTGCGCTCTGCCCAGGGCATCGGCCGGCAACAGTGCGGGCGTCGGGTACCGCTCTTCGAGCCACTCGAGGATGGCGGGGGACTGAGTCAGCACTGTCTCGCCGATGTCGAGTGCGGGAACGAGTTTCTGTGGATTGATCGCCTTGTAGGCTGGATCGTTGTGTTCCTCCTTGCGGAGGTCGACCGCGACCTGCTGGTAGTCGAGCCCCTTGAAATTCAGCGCAATGCGCACGCGGTGCGACGTGCCGCTTCGGAAGAAGCCGTAGAGCCTCGGTAGAAACGCATCGGGCACGAGCGGTAGCTGAACTGCCATGGGGAACTCCGATCTGAACGGTGGCTGAGGCATCAGACGCCGAGGTAACCAGCCAGCGCCGGGTTGCCCGCCACGGACTCGCTCTCGCCTTCGAGCACCACCTGGCCCTTCTGCAGCACCAGCGTCCGGTCGCTGCGCGCCAGCACCTTGCGGTAGTCGCGGTCGACGATCAGCGTGGCGATGCCGCTGGCGCGGATCTCGCCGATCACGCGCCAGATGTCGGCCACGATCAGCGGCGCCAGGCCCTCGGTGGCCTCGTCGAGGATGATCAGCTCGGGGTGCGTCATCAGCGCGCGGCCGATGGACAGCATCTGCTGTTCGCCGCCGGACAGCTGCGAGCCGAGGTTCGCGAGGCGTTCCTTCAGCCGCGGGAAGGTGTCGAGCACGCGCTCGTAGCGCCAGTCGTCGCGGCCATCGCGGCCGAGCCGCGCGGCCATCACCAGGTTCTCGCGCACCGTGAGGTTGCCGAACACGCCGCGGCCCTCGGGCACATAGGCCACGCCGAGGCGTGCCACCTGGTGCGGCCTGGCCTTCGAGGCGTCCTGGCCGAAGAAAGCGATGTGGCCTTCGCGCTGCGCCACATGTCCGAGCAGCGTGCGGATCAGCGTGCTCTTGCCCATGCCGTTGCGTCCCAGCAGGCCGAGCGTCTGGCCGCGCGCGATGGCCAGGTCGATGCCGTGCAGCACGTGGCTGGAGCCATACCAGGCGTGCAGGCCTTTCGCTTCGAGCAGGTAGTCGTGGTTCATCTCAATGCCCCAGATACGCGGATTGCACCTGCGGATTGGTGCGGATCGCATCCGGCGTGTCGGACGCGATCACGCAGCCGTTGACCATCACCGTGATGTGGTCGGCGATGCGGAACACCGCATCCATGTCGTGCTCCACCAGCAGGATGGCGTGGTCGGCGCGCAGCTCGGCCAGCAGCGCAAGCATGCGCTCGGTCTCCTCGGCGCCCATGCCGGCCAGCGGCTCGTCGAGCAGCAGCACCTCGGGCGCGGTGGCCAGGCACATCGCGATCTCGAGCTGGCGCTTCTGGCCGTGGCTGAGCAGGCCCGCCGCGCGGTCGAGCAGGGGCTCCAGCCCTGCCTTGGCCGCGGCTTGCCGCGCCGCCGTGGTGCTGGCGTCGCAGCGCTGCGCGCTCTGCCACCACGCCCAGGGCTTCTGCGTCCGCGCCTGCGCGGCGAGGCGGCAGTTCTCGAACACGGTGAACGTCGGGTAGATGGTGTTGCGCTGGTAGCTGCGGCCCAGCCCCGCGCGGGCGCGCTTCGGTTGCGTCCAGCCGGTCACGTCCTGCCCGAGCAGCTCGACACTGCCGCCCGAGGGCGGGATCTCGCCGGAGAGGATGTTGATCAGCGTGCTCTTGCCGGCGCCGTTGGTGCCGATCACCGCATGCACGCTGCCTCGCTCCAACTCGATCGAGACACGGTCCACCGCCACCAGGCCACCCCAGCGGCGGCTGATCTCGCGGCCGCGCAACAGCACGCCGGCGTTTGCTTCAGGCTTCATTCATTGCCTCCTGGCCGACGGTGGCCGAACGGCTGCGGCCGATGAGACGTTCGCGCCACTGGCCGGGCAACCCCACCAGCCCGCGCGGCAGCAGCGCCACGCTGGCGATGATGGTCAGGCCCAGGCCCAGGTGCCAGTGCTTCGCGAAGGCGCCGAAGATGGCCTCGCTCTTGAAGAACTCCTGCAGCAGCGCGAAGGCGAAGGCGCCGATCAGCGCGCCACGCAGGTGGCCGATGCCGCCGAGAATGATCATGATCAGCACGGCGCCCGAGAGGTGCCAGCTCATCAGCTCGGGGTTGACGAAGCCGTCCTTGACCGCGAACAGGAAACCCGCCAGCCCGGCGATGCCGCCGGACAGCGTGAACGCCGCGAGCTTGTACGGATAGGTGGAGAAGCCGGTGGCGCGCATGCGCTGCTCGTTGACGCGGATGCCGGCCAGCGCGCGGCCGAAGCGCGAACGCAGCAGCACGGCGAGGAAGGCGAAGGCGGCCACCAAGCAGGCCAGCGTGAAGAAGTACAGCGTCAGCGAACCGTCGAGATCGATCAGCGATCCCAGCGCCGGCTTGACGTAGAGGTAGATGCCGTCGGTGCCGCCACCCAGTGGCGTGTCGTGCACCACGTAGTAGGCCATCTGCGCGAAGGCCAGCGTGACCATGATGAAGTACACGCCCTTGGTGCGCAGGCTGAGCGCGCCCACCGCGAGTGCGTACATCGCCGCAGCCACGATGCTCACCGGCAGCAGCCACCACAGGCCCGCTGCTTCACTGGCCGGCGACAGCAGCACCGCCGCATAGGCGCCGATGCCGAAGAAGGCGGCCTGGCCGAAGCAAACGAGCCCGGTGGCGCCGACCAGCAGCTCCAGGCTCAGCGCGAAGATCGCGTAGACCATGATCTTGGTGACCAGGTCGACGCCGTAGCTGCCGGTCAGCAGCGGCAGCAGCGCCAGCACCGCGAAGCAGGCGGCGACGAAGGCGGCCTTGGACCGATCGATGTGGTTCATGACGCTCACCCTGCCTTGAACAGACCGTCCGGCTTCCACAGCAGGATCAGCGCCATCAGCACATAGACCAGCACGCCGGCGGCCTGTGGCACGAGCACCTTGCCGAAGGTGTCGACCGCGCCGATCAGCAGCGCCGCCAGCAGCGCGCCGCGGATCGAGCCGATGCCGCCGATCACCACCACCACGAAGCAGATAATGAGCACCGAGTTGCCCATGCCCGGATACACGCTGGACACCGGCGCGGCCACCATGCCGGCGAGCACCGCGATCGCCACCCCGGCGGCGAACACCACGCGGTAGAGGAATTTGATGTCGATGCCCAGGCTCTGCACCATCTCGCGGTTGGTGCTGCCGGCGCGGATCATCATGCCCAGCCGCGTGCGCGTGAACACGAACCACATGCCGATGGCCAGCGCCAGGCACACGCCGCTGACGAACAGGCGGTAGACCGGGTACGTCATCATCTCGCCCAGCGGCAGCGTGCCGGCGAGGATCTCCGGCGGCTGCACGCCGTGCACGTCGTCACCGACAGCGAGGCTGCGCAGTTCCTCGAAGACCAGGATCAGGCCGTAGGTCATCAGCACCTGCTGCAGGTGCTCACGCTCGTAGAGGAAGCTGAAGAAGATCCACTCCAGCACATAGCCGAGCGCCACCGCTAGGACCGTGCCGACCAGGAGCGTGGCGAAGAAGCCGCCGCCGAAGGTGGTCGCGACCACCGGTGCCAGCGCGAAGGCCATGTAGGCGCCGATCATGTAGAAGCTACCGTGGGCCAGGTTGATCACGCCCATGATCCCGAAGATCAGCGTCAGGCCGCTGGCCACGAGAAACAGCAGCAGGCCGTACTGCAGCGAGTTCAGGCACTGGATGAGGAACGTGGCGAAATCCATGGGCGAAGCCTTCCCCTTCAGCCACCGTTGCGGTGGCCGTCGGTCGGTTGAATTGGGAGTGGCGAGCCGGCCTTACATCCTGCAGCCGCGAGCCGGATCGGCGAGCGACTTGCTGGCGACACCGACCAGCTTGTTCTCCTTGCCGCTGACCTGCCGCAGGTAGATGTCCTGCACCGGGTTGTGCGCCTTGGAGACGCTGAACGCGCCACGCGGGCTGTCGATCTTCGCCTTCTCGATCGCCGCGGCAATCTCGGCCTTCTTGCTCACGTCGCCCTTCACCGCCGCCAGGCCGATGCCGAGCATCTGCGCGGCGTCGTAGCCCTGCACGGCGTAGACGTCGGGCTGCAGCTTGTAGGTCTTCGCGTAGGCGAGGCGGAAGCTGTTGTCGCGCGGCGTGTTCAGGCTGTCGCTGTAGTGCAGCGTGGTCAGCAGGCCGTCGGCGTCGGCGCCCTGCGCTTCCAGCGTGCCGTCGGTCAGGAAGCCGGCGCCGTACAGCGGGATGTTCTTCTTCAGGCCCGCGGCCGCGTAGTCCTTGACGAACTTGACCGCGCCGCCGCCGGCGAAGAAGGTGTAGACCGCATCGGGCTTGCTCGCCGCGATCTCGGTCAGCAGCGCCTGGAACTCGACGTTGGGGAAGGGCAGCGAGAGCTCCTTCACCACCTTGCCGCCGGACTTCTCGAAGGCCTCCTTGAAGCCCTTCACCGACTCGTCGCCGGCGGCGTACTTCCAGGTGATGGTGACGACGTTCTTGTGGCCCTTCTTGGCCACCACCTCGCCCATCGCGTAGCCCGGCTGCCAGTTGCTGAAGCTGGAGCGGAAGATGTTGGGTGCGCACATCGGGCCGGTCACCGCGTCGGCGCCGGCGTTGGGCACCAGCAGCAGCGTGCCGGTGTCCTTCGCGACCTTGGCCATCGCCATCGCCACGCCCGAGTGCACCGTGCCGACCAGCACGTCGACGTTGTCGCGCTTGATCAGCTTGTTGACGTTGTCTGTTGCCTTGGCCGGATCGCTCTCGTCGTCGACCTTGACGAACTCGATCTCGCGGCCGCCGAGCTTGCCGCCCTGTTCGGCGACGTGCAGGCGGAAGCCGTTCTCGATGGCGGTGCCCAGCGCGGCGAAGGTGCCGGTGGCCGGCAGCATCAGGCCGACCTTGAGCTTGGCGCCTTGCGCCTGGGCGGCGGAGCTCACGGCGAGGGCGGCGGCGAATGCGAGGGTCTTGAGCTTCATTTGGTCTTGTCTCCGGTGGATTTCGAACGAATAGCGGGACAGGGACCCGCGCTCAGTCGATCTGCAGGTACACCCTGCCGCCCTCGACCTTCACGGGGTAACTGCGCAAGGCCTCGGTGACCGGCGCGCAGGTCGGCTTGCCATCGCGCACATCGAACTTGCCCTGGTGCAAGGGGCATTCGATCTCGTGGCCGTCCAGGAACCCGTCGCACAGGCGAGCGTGGCCGTGGGTACAGATGTTGTCGGTCGCGTACACCGCGTCGCCTACGGTGTAGATCGCGATGTCTCGCCCGGCGACCGCGAGGCCCGTCACATCGTCGGTGGGAAGCTCGTCGGCCGACAGCGCGTCGACCCAGTTCGTCGTGCCCATGCGTGCCTCAGATCGGGTAGATGATGGAGTTGGGGATCATCTCGGAGTCGTAGATGCACTCGCGAGAGGCGAACTTCAGGCCCGCGGGTGTGCGTACCACCACGTCGAGGTAGCGGCCGACGTTGAACACGGTCGAGGCGTCCGACAGCTTGGTCCGAAAGACCGCGTAGTTCGCCTCGCATCGGTACCGTCCGTCCTGCGCCTCGCGGACCACCGGCGATCCGACCACGTGGCGTTGGTAGTACGGGTCGTGGAACAGCGTCTCCTTGATGCCGTAGACGCGGTCCTTCAGCATGCCCTTGCTGGTCAGCGACAGCGTCGCCAGCGGGAAGCCACGCTCGTGGTTCTCGCGAGGCTGCACGCGGTAGACGCATTCGTCGGTGAAGAACTCGGGCCACAGGTCCCAGTTCCCGGAGTCGACGGCACTGGCGTAGTCCGAGTACAGCTGCGTCAAGGCCAGCCAGTCTTCGAAGTTCAGGTTGGTTGCCATCGCCTCAGGCCTCCATCACGTCGCGCCAGTAGCGGTACATGCCGCGGATCAAGGTCTCGGTGACCATGTGCTCGGTGTTTTCCACCTCTCGCCCGCCGAGTTCGGCTACGGCGCGATGGAACGGCTTGCTCTCGAAGGCCTGCTGCGAGAACTCGATCACCTCGCCGTCGTCGGCGGAGACGAATCCGGCCGGCCCGAACAGGTTCGCCTGCGTCAGGCGACGATTCGTCATCACCTCGTCGTCGTCCTCGAAGCCGAAGTGCGTCCAGACGAAGTCGAAGCTGTCGTGACCGGTGGGCTGGATGTGCCGCGTCGAGACGCTATTGACCTGCTGCTGCAGGATCACACTGGGGAAGATGGTGGTCATCACCGCCGTCGGGCCGCCCCACCAGGGCTCGGGCACGATGTCGATGAACCTCGGATCGTTGAGCTTCATCTCTTCCTTGAAGCTCGAGACCTGCGTCACCTGCTCGGCCTTGCCGCCGCTACCGCGCGTGGAGATCATCGCCGCGTGGCGATGCTTCTCGTCCATGCGCAACTGCGACTTGTTGTCGGCGCGCCAGAGCCCGAACGTGACGAACCAGGTGTGCAGCAGGCCCGGGTGGTACGGGTCCTTGATGTTCTCCTGCATCAGCTTCCAGTTGCCCGGGATGCGCTGGCGGTTGTAGCCCAGGATCTTCAGCTTGCGGCCGTTGAACAGCCGGTCGAAGTAGCCCAGGATGGTCGGGCCGAGGTAGTCCTCGAAGGGCTCGACGTCCGGGTCGAACGACGCGAAGACCACACCGCCGCGCGTGGCCACCTTCAGTTTGGTCAGGCCGTGATCGGACGTCTTGAAGTCCGCCGGCATGCCGCCGTGGACCTGGCCATCCTGCTTGACACCGCGCCGGAACGGCACGCCCTGCAGATCGCCCTTGAGCGTGTAGTTCCACTGGTGGTACGGGCAGACGAATTCCTTTCGGTTGCCGTGGCGCTCGCGGCAGAAGCGCATGCCGCGGTGGGCACAGACGTTCTCCACCACGTTGAGCGTGCCGTCGGCATCGCGCGCCAGGATCACCGAACGCTCACCGATCACGGTGCGCTTGAAGTCGCCCGGGTTCGGCACTTCGGCCTCGAGGCCGATGTAGCACCAGTGGCCCTTGTAGAAGAAGCGCTCGAGCTCCTTGCGGTAGATCTCGTCGCTGGTGTAGGCGACGAAGGGGATGCGGTGGGTGCCGTCACCCTCCCACACCGGCTGCTCGGGAAAGACGGTGGATGTCTCGTTCATGCCTTGTCTCCTGTGATCTCGAATCGGGTCGGTCGTTGCCGTCCTCAGCCCGTCACGCGAACCTCGATCGCGCCCAGCCCCTGCACTTCGCCGCGCATCACGTCCCCGGCCACCACGGCGTTCACGCCTTCGGGCGTGCCGGTCATGATGATGTCGCCCGGCTCCAGCGCCTCGTACTCGGACAGGTAGGCCACGCACTCGGACACCGACCAGATCAGCTTGGCGATGTCGGACGACTGGCGCGGCTGCCCGTTGACGGTCAGCGTGATCGTCGCCGCGGACGGGTGGCCGATGTCCTGGGCGCGATGCAGCGCACCGATCGGCGCCGACAGCGCGAACGACTTGCCGAACTCCCAGGGCCGGCCCTTGTCGCGGGCTTCGAGTTGCAGGTCGCGCCGGGTCATGTCCAGGCCCACGGCATAGCCATAGACATGGTCGAGGGCGTTGGCGATCGGGATGTCCCGCCCGCCCCGCCCGATGGCCACCACCAGCTCGATCTCGTGGTGGTAGTTCTTCGTCTTCGGCGGATAGGGCACGCTGGTCGGCGAAGCCGCATCGACAACGGCCGCCGCGGGCTTCATGAAGAAGAACGGCGGCTCGCGGTCCGGGTCCTTGCCCATCTCGCGGGCATGGGCGGCGTAGTTGCGACCGACGCAGAAGACACGGTTGACCGGGAAGCGCTCGTCACGGCCGGCAACGGTCAGGGTGTGGAGCGGGGGAGCCTCAAGGGCGAGTTTCATGGGAGTCCTTGTTCGATGGGAGTTCACAGCCGTTCTTCGCGCCACAGCCCCAGGGCCTGCTGGACAGGCCGGTCGGAGAAGCTGAACAGCACCGAGTCGCGATCCGCGCGCAGCTGCAGCGCATGCCAGGAGGGCACGACGAACACGTCGTTCTCCTGGAAGCGCCAGCTCTGCTCGCCGACGCGAACCTCGCCGCCACCCTCCAGGCAGACGTGCACCGTGCCGTCGGTCGAGCGCACCGCCTTCGTCTCGAAGCCGGCCGGCAGGCGCTGCGCGAAGGCGCCGATGGTCGGCATCGGCGAAGCGCCGGTGGCCGGATTCACGTAGCGCAGCTTGAAGCCGTGGTGCGCGTCGGGCGTGCCCTGCGAGATGCCGACCAGCGAGGCTCGGGTGCGCTCGAACGGGTAGACGAAGACACGTGTCGGGTCGGCCGGCCGGGGCTGGTAGTCCAGCGGCACCATGTTGGCGCCGTAGCGGGCCAGCGCGTCGCCTTCGGGGCGCAGCGGCACTTGACTCAACTGCTCGCTGCGCTCGGCAAAGCCGGCGTCGAGAAAGCGGACGATCGGGATGTCCAGGCCATCGAGCCAGACCACCGGCTGGTCCCCGAGGTTGCCGTGGTCGTGCCAGGTCCAGGCCGGCGTGATGATGAAGTCGCCGCGGCGCATCGTCGTGCGCTCGCCGTCGACGGCGGTGTAGGCGCCCTCCCCGTCGAGCACCAGGCGCAGGGCCGACTGCGTGTGCCGGTGGGCGGGCGCCACCTCGCCCGGCATGATCAGCTGCAGGCCGGCGTAGAGAGACTGGGTGATGCACGACTGGCCGCGCAGCGCCGGGTTCTCGAGGATCAGCACGCGCCGCTCGGCCTCTTCGGCCGAGATAAGCCGGCCGGCCTCCATCACCTGCTCGCGCAGCTCGCCGTAGCGCCACAGATGGGCCTGCGCCGGCGAGCGCGGCTGCGGCGGCACCAGTGCGCCGAGCACCTCCCACAGCGGGGTCATGTGGCGGGTGCCGATGCGTTCGTAGTAGTCGGCGCGTTGACGCTGCGCGTCCGGCGAGAGTTTGCTGGCGTGCACGGTGTCTCCTCAGGTACCTTGGGTGTAGAACGCGTCGGCGTAGATGTGTTCGGCGGCGATGCCGCGGCGACGAGCCACCACGGTGGCCGCCTCGACCATCGGCGGCGATCCGCACAGGTAGGCGCGCCAGCCGCTCAGGTCGCCGTGGTCCTGCTCTATCGCATCGGTGACCAGCCCGCAGCGCTGCGTGGCGGGGTTGCCGCCCGAGGTCACGACGACGTGCACCGTGAGGCCCGGGTGTTCCCGCTTCAATTGCTCGAGCCAGGACATCCCGTAGACGTCGCGCGGCGAACGCACGCCGAAGTAGAGATGGATGGGGTTCTTCATCCCCTGCGCGATGGCGCCGCGCAGGATCGACAGGATCGGTGCCAGGCCGGTGCCGCCGGCGACGCACAGCATCGGGCCCTCGTGCTTGCGGCGCAGGTAGGCCGATCCGAGCGGCCCGCTGACCTTGACCGAATCGCCGGCCTTGAGCTCGTGCGCGATGTAGCCGGTCACGCGCCCGTCCGGAACCAGGCGGATGTGGAACTCGAACAGGCCGTCACCGCAGAGACCGGCCATCGAGTACGGCCTGGCGTGCTCGGGCGTGAACTGGAGCTGCACGTACTGGCCGGGCGAGAACTCGACCGGCTTGGCCGGCCGCAGCACCAGCCGCTTGATGTCGTGGGTCAGGTCCTCGATCGTCACCACGGTGGCCTTGACGATGCGGGCCGGGTGGACGACGACCTCGTCGGGCTCCGGAATCTCGATCGTGCATGACTCGGTGACATAGGTCTGGCAAGCGAGCACGACGCCCTGCTCGCCATCGAAGGGCCGCTGCTGCTCGCCCGACCCCTCCATGACCTCGCCGTCGAGCACCCGGCAGCGGCAGGTGCCGCAGCGGCCGGCCATGCACGAGTACGACATCGGCACCTGGGCGTCCTGCAGCGCCTTCAGGAGGTTGGCGCCGGGTTGGACCCGGATGACACGGTTGAGAGGTTGAACGAGGATGTCCATGGTGGTTTCGACGCGATGTCCGCATCATTCCCGCTCAGCGACATTCCGGAAATAGAATCGCGTGAATGTGATGTATCACCCGCTGTGATGGAGAGCCCATGGAGCTGTCGGACATCGACCTGAACCAGCTGGTGCTGTTCCAGCAGCTGATGGTCGATCGGCACGTCTCCAAGGCGGCGGAGAACCTGGGGCTGACGCAGCCCGCGGTGAGCAACACGTTGGCCAAGCTGCGGCGACAGTTCGGCGACGACCTGTTCGTGCGCACGCCCACCGGCATGATGCCGACGCCCTTCGCAGAGCAGCTCGCCGAGCCGATCGGCTATGCGCTCGGCATGATCCACAGCGGGCTGAACCAGCACAGCCGCTTCGACCCGGCCAGCGTGCGGCGCTCGGTGACGATCGGCATGACCGACATCGGCGAGATCGTCTTCCTGCCCGCACTCGTCGAGCGGCTGCGGCAGGAAGCCCCCGGCGTGTCACTCAGCACCGTGCGGACCACCACCACGAATTTGCGGGACGACATGGAAGCCGGCAAGGTCGATCTGGCCATCGGCCCGCTGCCGCAGCTGAAGGCCGGCTTCTTCCAGCGCCGCCTGTTCCGGCAGCGCTATGTGTGCCTTTTCAGGAAAGGCCACTCCCTCGACCGCAAGCGGCTGACGCTGGCGGACTTCAAGGCGGCCGAGCACCTGGTCATCGTGTCGGCCGGCACCGGCCACGGCAAGGTCGACGAACTGATCCGGCGTGCCGGCGTGGAGCGCAGCGTGCGCCTGACCGTTCCGCACTTCGTCAGCGTGGGCCATCTGCTGCGGCGCACAGACATGGTGGCCACGGTGACCGAACGTCTGGCGGAGAGCCTGGTCGAACCGTTCGACCTCACCTTCCGGCCTCACCCGATCGACCTGCCGGAGATCGCGATCAACGTGTTCTGGCATGCCAAGGTGCATCGCTCGCCGGCGCACCAGTGGCTGCGCAGCGTGGTCTTCGACCTGTTCGGCGAGGACAAGACGGCCGGATCGTCTCCACCGAAGTCGCGCACACCGGCCTAGGGGCGCCATCCTGATGCTGCGAAGCAGCATCACGGCGCGTGATGCGCCACATTCGAGCTGCGCCATTGGCGCACCGACCGCCACGCGGGACCATCGCGACCGCTGCGCACGGCGGTCGACATGAACCATCTCCCCAACTCCTCCTTCCTCCAATCGCACCCTGCTCGCATCGAGCTGGCGCGGCAGCGCTTCTTCGAGGAGGGCCAGGCACCGACGGGTGTCGTCGGTCCAGCCGTCTTCGAATCCTGGTCCCGCTGCCTGCGGCTGCATGGCAGCCCGCGTGAGCAGGCCACGTTCCAGCCCGTCACGGCCAGCCGGACTCAGCTGGCGCTGCTGAAGAACCGTCATCTTCGCCAGGCCTGGACCGATGAGCTGCCGCGGCTGGAGACGATCCTCAGCACGACGAGCTGCTCCGCCATGCTGACCGACGCGACGGGCGTCCTGATCGGTTCGTCCTGCGTCGGGCGCTCGCACGAGGCGCTGATGCCCATCGCCACGCGGCTGGGCGTGGATCTTTCGGAGGACGCCGTCGGCACCACGGCTCCCGGCGTCGCGGCGAGAACCGGCAAGCCCGTGTGCGTGCTTGCCGGCGAGCACTTCTTCGACAGCGTCAAGGCGATGCATTGCGCTGCGGCGCCCATCCGCGACATCCGCGGCCAGCTCGCCGGTGTGTTCGACCTGTCGAGCGAGCAGATCCCGTTCGCCTTCGACGCCGCGGCCGTCGCCGGACTCTTCGCGGGTGCGATCGAGAACCGGCTGCTGGTGGCGCAGTCGACCGAGCATCTGGTGATCCGCTTCCAGGTCGCGGCGGAGCTTCTCGACTCGGCCATGGTCGGACTGATCGGCATCGACACGAGCGGTCGCCTCGCCTGGGAGAACGGGGTCGCTCGCAGCTTGCTCGGCGGCGTATCGAACCAAGACCCGAGGGCGTCCACCGCGATGCAGGAGTCTCTGGGGCTCGGCTGGGCGCAACTCGCTGCGCTGCCCACGACGGGCGCTGCGCCGCTGGCTTTGCCCAATGGCCTGCACGTCTGGGCTCGCGCAGAGATGCTCGCGCCGGACGGGCGTCGTGGACTGGTGGCCCACGGTTCCCGTGCCACCGAAGTCCCGGTGCCAAGCCCTGCGATCGCTGCGCACATCGAGACTTCGCCGGAGACCGTCGAGGCGGCGGAGCCGCCGGCCGTGGCGCCACCGGCTCCTGCACCGAAGCGGCTGCGCGAGTCCGATCTCGAGCTGATCCACAGCACCTTGCGGGACTGCGGCGGCAATGTGTCTGACGCGGCACAACGCCTCGGCGTCTCACGAGGCCTCATCTACCGCCGCCTGCGCGCTTCGCGGGCGGCCAGCCCGGAAGCGGACTCCTGATCCGCCTTCCGTGTTCCCAAACGGAACACGGCCCTCTTCGCGTTAACCCGAAGTTCTGCCGGAACCTCACGCCCCCCTACCGTTCGCCACCGCGACGCACGGTCGGACACCACCGCCCGCGCAATGCGCACCTGACCCGACATTGGAGACATCGATGGAACCCATCAGCCCCCTTGGCACCCCCGATCAGAACCTGCTCGATCGGCTCGAGCATGCCCTCATCGCCGGCCGCATCAGCCGCCGCGGCTTCATGCGGGCAGCGGCGGCCGCTGGCCTGGCCGGCAGCAGCCTGCACGTGCTGGCCGACGAACTGGACGCCATCCGCGCCAACCAGACCGAACGCGCCAAGAAGCTTCAAGCCGCCTACGACTACATCGTGGTGGGCACGGGCAGCGCGGGATCGGCGCTGGTCGGGCGTCTCGCGGCCGCGCGTCCGAACGCCAGCATCCTCGTGCTCGAGGCGGGCGACTGGGACACCGCTCCGTCGGTGATGGACCCAAGCGTGTGGTTCACCAACCTCGGCACCGAGCGCGACTGGAAAGACGTCGCCATTGCGTCGACCAGCACCAACAACCGCGCCATCCCCGAGCACATGGGCCGCGTCGTCGGCGGTGGCAGCAGCATCAACGCGACGATCTGGGTACGCCCGTTCAAGGCGGACCTGGAGCACTGGGCGGACGAGAGTGGCGACAAGGCCTGGGGCTATGAGCACGGCCTGTCGATCTACCGCCGGGTGGAGAACTGGCAAGGCACGCCCGACGCGCGATACCGCGGCAAGAATGGCCCGGTGTGGTGTCAGCCCGCGGCCAACCCACACCCCCTGGCTCCCGCGATGCTCGCGGCTTGCCGAAGCTTGAACCTGCCGGTGCTCGACGACCAGAACGGCGCGCGCGAGGAAGGCAGTGGCGGCTTCGCGCTGATGAACCAGATCATCCGCGAGGGCCGCCGGCAGAGCATGGCGCGCTCGTACCTGTACCCCGTGCTGTCGCGCAAGAACGTGACCCTGCTGGTCAACACGCACGTCGATCGGCTCACCTTCGCCGGCAACCGCGCCACGGGCGTGGAAATCGCGAGCGCCTCAGGGCCCCGCCGCATTCAGGCCCGCAGCGAAGTGATCCTCTGCGCCGGTGGCATCAACACGCCCAAACTGCTGATGCTCAGCGGCATCGGCGACGAAGCGCATCTGCGCAGCCACGGCATCAAGACGCTCGTGCACGCGCCGGAGGTCGGCCAGAACTTCCAGGATCACCTGCTGCACGGCGGCTGCCTCTGGGAGCCCAAGGAACACCAGCCTCACCGCAACAGTGCGGCGAATGCCGCAGGCTTCGTCAAGAGCCAGGCCTCGCTCGCCTCGCCCGACGTCAACCTCGTCCAGATCGAACTCCCCTATGCCAGCGATGTGGTTGGCAAGCGCTACGCGCCGCCCAACACCAGCTGGGCGCTGTGCGCCGGCCTGGTCGCGCCGAAGAGCCGGGGCGAACTGCGCCTCAAGTCGGCCAACCCGGCCGACCGGCCGATCGTCGATGCGCGTTTCCTCAGCCACCCAGACGACGTCAAGGCACTCGCCCATGGCATCGAGCTCGCCCGCGAGATCGGCAACTCGGCAGCGATGCGCGACTTCGTCAAGCGCGAGGTCGCCCCGGCCCAGAAGCTGACGGGCCAAGACATGGAGAACTTCGTGCGCGACGGCGCAACGACCTACTTCCACCAGGCGGGCACCTGCCGCATGGGCAAGGACGACAAGGCCGTGGTCGACGCGAAGCTGCGCGTCAACGGCGTCAAGAACCTGCGCATCGCGGACAGCTCGGTCATGCCCCGCATCGCCTCGGTCGCGACGATGGCCAGCTGCGTGCTGATCGGCGAGCGCATGGCCGAGATCCTGACCCAGCGCAGCTGAGGTTCGCGCACAGCGAGCCCTTCACCACCTCTTCAAAGGAGATTCCATGGAAGCCCAACTGCTGATCGACAACACGACTCGTCCGGCCAAGGCCGGCGCCACGTTCGAGCGCCGTCACCCCGTCACCAATGCAGTCGTCACTCGCGCCGCAGCCGGCAGCGTCGCCGATGCCATCGAGGCCGTCGAGTCCGCCAGCACCGCCTTCAAGACCTGGCGGAACTCGCCGCCGTCGGAACGGCGCCGGGTGCTGCTCAAGGCTGCCGATGCGCTCGAAGCCCGCACCCCCGCCTTCATCGAAGCGATGGCGGCCGAAGTCGGCGCCTCCGCCCTGTGGGCCGGCTTCAACGTCTACCTGGCAGCCAACCTGTTCCGCGAGGCGGCGTCGCTGGCCACGCAGATCCAGGGTGAGACGATCCCGACCGACAAGCCCGGAGCGTTGTCGATGACCGTGCGCCAGCCGGTCGGCGTGATCCTCAGCATCGTGCCGTGGAACGGCCCGGTGGTGCTGGCTGCGCGCGCGATCGCCTACCCGATCGTGTGTGGCAACACGGTGGTGTTTCGTGCCTCGGAAGCGAGCCCGCGCACCCACATGCTGGTTGCCGAGGCGCTGGTCGAGGCCGGCCTGCCGCCCGGCGTGCTCAACATGATGACGAACGCCCCGCAGGATGCGCCCGAGGTCATCGACGCGCTGATCGCCCACAAGGCCGTGCGCCGCATCAACTTCACCGGCTCCACCCGGGTGGGCCGCATCATTGCGCAGAAAGCCGCCACGCATCTCAAGCGCTGCCTGCTCGAACTGGGCGGCAAGTCGCCGCTGGTGGTACTGGACGACGCCAATGTCGACGAGGCCGTCAAGGCCGCGGTGTTCGGTTCGTTCCTCTACCAGGGCCAGATCTGCATGTCGACCGAGCGCATCGTGGTCGACGAGTCGATCGCTGACGAGTTCGTCGCCAAGTTCGCGGCTCGCGCCAAGGAACTGCCCGCGGGCGATCCGACGAAGAACGCCGCCTGCGTGATCGGGCCGATGGTCGCCAAGGAGTCCGGAACGCGGCTGAATGCCCTCATCGACGACGCCCTGACCAAGGGCGCGAAGCTGGCCACCGGCGGCCACGCCGACGGAGCGGTGATGCCGGCGACCATTGTCGATCACGTGAAGCCGGGCATGAAGATCTACGACGAGGAGACCTTCGGCCCGATCACGACCGTCGTGCGGGTGAAGGGAGTCGACGAAGCGGTCTCGGTGGCCAACGACACGGCCTACGGCCTGTCGTCAGGTGTGTTCGGTCGCGACGTGACGCGCGCCCTGGGTGTGGCGATGCAGATCGACTGCGGCTCGGTGCACGTCAACGGGTCCACCGTGCAGAACGAGGCCCAGGCGCCCTACGGCGGCATGAAGGACAGCGGCTATGGCCGCTTCGACGGTCGCGCGGTGATCGACGAGTTCACCGAACTGAAGTGGATCACGGTGGAGCCGGCCGTTCAGCAGTACCCGGTCTGACCGCGAGCTCAACCGCCTGGAGGGGCTCGTGACGCCCCTCCCTTGAAGAACAAGATCAGGAGACACGACAGTGAACAGAACCCTCAGCGCTGCCGCCCACGGCAACGACTCCCGCGCTTCCATCCCTCGCGGGCCATGGGTCCGCTGGCTTGCAGCGACAGCGCTCGCTTCGACCGCTGCCCTGGTGGTCGGCTGCGGAGGCAGCGATGCGCCGGCCACGCCAGCGCTGTTGAGCTGCGACGACGGCATGAAGACCGCCTTCAAGCCGGACTCGCAGACGCAGGTGGTTCTCGTCAAGGCGTTCAAGCAAGGTGACCCGCTGACGCTGACATCACCGGTCCCCGCGGGCACGCCGGTGGCCGCCGCCAACGTCTGCCTGGTCAAACTCAATGTTGGTCCGGGCAATGCGGGTCCGGCCGATGCACCCTCGACCTCGGCCGGCATCGGCATCGAGGTGTGGCTGCCCGCCACCGACAGGTGGAACAACCGGTTCCACGCGCTCGGCGGCGCGGGTTGGCAGGGTGGTCCTGCGGGGTCGGCAACAGCGATCGCCAGCCTGGCGGCCGCTAGCGTCGCGGGTGTCGAGGGGGCGGTGTCGTCGACGACGGACACGGGCCATGCCGGACCCGGCGGCGCCTTCGCGATGAACCCCGATGGCACGATCAACCAGGTGCTGTGGACGGACTTCGCCTCGCGCGCGATCCACGAACAGGCCGTCAAGACCAAGGCGCTGGCAACGGCCTTCTATGGAAAGGCGCCTCGCTACTCGTACTGGGACGGCGGCTCCACCGGCGGTCGTCAGGGCCTCAAGCTGGCGCAGAACCACCCCGATGACTTCGACGGCATGGTCGCGCTCTATCCGGCCATCAACTGGACGCGGTTCATCACGGCGGAGCTCTATCCGCAGATCGTCTACCAACGCGATCTGGCTGGCACACCACCGACCACGGCGCAGCTGGATCTGGTGTCGAATGCCGCCATCGCCGCGTGCGATGTGGTGGGAGGTCAGCACCTCGGCTACATCCTGGACCCAGCGAGCTGCACTTACGACCCGACGAAGGACGCCAACGTCCTGTGCGTGGCCTCCGGCGGAACCAATGCGACTGCGGACTGCGTTTCGACCGCGCAGGCCGTGGCCATCAACAAGATCTGGTACGGCATGACCGCGGATGGGAGCGTTCCCGACCCGGCGCTCGACAACGGCTGGTCAAAGGCCTTCTCGAGCACGCTGATGGGCGACGGAACGCACCGCTGGTTCGGCATGGCGCGAGGAACGTCTCTGTGGGGCAGCTTCTTCAGCCTGTTCGGACTGAATGGCCCCGGCAGTCCCAATGGCGCCTTCCCGATCGCGCCGGATCTCGTCGCGCTGGAATTGCAGAACCCAACCATCGCAGATCCGAGCTTCATCAACCTCACCGGCAACGGCCAGTCGCTCTGGAAGAGCCTGTCGTACGCGCAGCTCTCCAATGCCTACGATCGAGGCGTGGCCCTGCAGTCGCAGTTCGGAAATATCAACACCAACAGTGCGGACCTGAGTACCTACAAGAACCGCGGGGGCAAGATCCTGACGTGGCATGGTCTGGCCGACGAGCTGATCTTTCCGCAGGGCACGGTGAACTACTACCACCGAGTGGCGAGCCAGGCGGGCGGGATGACGGCGACACAGGACTTCTTCCGCCTGTACATGGTGCCGGGCCTGGGCCACGGCACGCCGAACGGTACGTCGAACGCCGCAGCCATCGTCCCGAACTTCACGCCGACGCAGATGTATGACCTGCTCACGGCCTGGGTGGAACAAGGACAGGCCCCCGACCGCATCGATCTGCAGGCCAGCGCCGGCGGGGAGACGCGCAGCATGCCGGCATGCGTGTACCCGAAGGCGATCACCTACGTGAGTGGCGATCCCAAGCGGACGGAGAGCTACGACTGCCTCTGAGGCCAGCCCAGCGGGCACCGCTGCCGGCGGGCCCGCACCCCAAAGCACCGACGCGGAGTCCGCGAGGACGTAGTTCAGCCGTCCGCGATGGAGTCATCGGGCAACGCGCAGACTGCTAGCGAGCAGGGTCGGCACCCACGATGCGGCCTCGGCGTCTGGCCGGCGGCTTGTCGGTCTCGGGGCGACCGGTGCGCAAGCCTTCCAGATAGTCGGCCCACTGCTGCATCATCGCCCGCCGTTGCGCCATGAACTCGGCGCGGTCGTAGGCCGCACCCAGCGGCCCGCTCTTGCCGTGCGCGAGTTGCGCCTCGATCACGTCGGGGTTCACATTGAGCTGCTCGACCAGAATCGTGCGCGCCATCGCACGGAAGCCGTGCGGCGTCATCTCGTCGTTCGTGTAGCCCATGCGTCGAAGTGCGGTGCGCAAGGTGTTCTCGCTCATGCAGCGCTCGCCGGTGAGCAGGCTCGGGAACACGTAGCGGCCTTGCCTGCTGAGCGGATGCAGTTCGCGCAGGATGGCCACCGCGCGCTTGGCCAACGGCACGAGGTGCGGACGGCCGTTCACCTTGCCATGGACAGTACGCTTCATTTTCGCGGCCGGGATGGTCCATAGCGCCTTGTCGAGATCCACCTCGGACCACTCCATCTGCCGGATATTGCCGGGACGCTGGAACAGCAGCGCGGAAAGCTCCAGCGCGGCGCGGGTCAGCGGCTGGCCCTCGTAGGCCGCGATGGCGCGCATCAAGGCCGTGGCGCCTGACGGGTCGAGCACGGCAGCCATGTGCTTCACGACGATGGGCTTCAGGGCACCATGTAGGTCGGGCGCCGGGTTGCGTTCGCAGCGGCCGGTGGCGATGCCGTAGCGGAACACCTGGCCGGCGGTCTGTCGCAGGGTGTGGGCGGTTTCGTGCGCGCCACGGTTCTCGATGCGTCGCAGCGTATGCAGCAGCAGTGGCGCAGTGATGTCCTGCAGCGGCAGGCTGCCGATCCAGGGGAAGAGATCCTTCTCCATGCGCTCGATCCAGCGCGCGGCGTAGCGCGAGCTCCAGCCACTGTGCTTGGTGGCGTGCAGCTCACGGGCGACGGCCTCGAAGGTGATGCCGACCACGGCCTGGCGGGTCAGCTTGTCGAGCTGGCGCTGCTGGGCGGGGTCCGTGCCTTTGCGGAGCAGCTTGCGCGCGTCGTCACGCGCCTCGCGGGCATCCTTCAGCGAGACCGATACCTTCTTCGAGCCGGCCTCGGTGTAGTGCCCCAAGGCAAGGCGCTTCTCCTTGCCGCCGAAGTAGTACTTCCAGAACCAGCGGCGTGAACCGTTGGGGGCCACTTCCAGGTACAGGCCTCCGCCGTCATTGAGCCGCACGCGTGCCTTGTCGGCCGGGCAGGCCGAGTTGCGGCACGTGACATCGGTGAGCAACAAGGGGAACAAACAGGATCTGGGTGTCCAGATTTTGCTCCTGTTCCCCTGTTTGCACCCCAAGTCCGGCCGGCTGTTACGAAATCGTCTGAACCGGCTTTGGCCTGAAAACCCGCGCCACTGCTAGGTTTGCGGCACCTTCTGGGGCGTCTTGGGACCTTCTGGAACGGCCAAGTGGCCTGCCCGGAGGGACTCGAACCCCCGACCCCCAGCTTAGAAGGCTGGTGCTCTATCCAGTTGAGCTACGGGCAGCACGGGCCGGCGGTGGCCGGAAGGAATGGTCGGGGTGAGATGATTCGAACATCCGACCCACTGCTCCCAAAGCAGTTGCGCTACCAGGCTGCGCTACACCCCGAGTGACGGCATTGTACCCAGCGTCACGCGGCGGCGGGCGCAGGTGTGGCAGCAGGCAGCGCGAGCTGGCGCGAGACATCCATGCATTGGCGGATGTGCTGTTCGCAGACGTACTTCAGTGCAGAGAAGGTCAGCAGCGCCGATACCGCCTGCCCGGCCACCGGTACGAACTTGGCGGCCTGCTGCGTGGTCAGGCGCACGCCGACGAGTCTGAGCGTGTACATCACCACCTCGCGCGTGATCAGCCGCCCGACCAGCATGCTGCCGCCGGCCGAGATCGCCTTGTAGACGACCACCCGGCGGTCGGGCGAGAGCCGCTCGACCTGCTCAGGCGTAAGGCCGAAGGCACGGTTGATCTCGGGGATCAGCTTGACCAGGATCGCCACGTCGGTGACCCAGTCGATGCCGGGGATCGGCACCAGCGCCACGCCGGCGCCCACCAGCGCGCGCCGCGTCACGAGGCGGCGGCAGTGGTCCGCCACCGCGTCGATCTGCTGCGGCGTCTCGGGCACCAGATCCCAGTGGGTGACTTTCGCCATGAGCCTGCCTCAGGAGCCTTCCGAGGCCCCCGGCCCCTTGAGCTTGCCAACGATGAACAGCAGCACGATCGCCCCGAGCACCGAGCCGATGAAGCCCGCACCCTGCCCGGCCTGGTACCAGCCGAGCGCCTGGCCGACGAAGCCGGCCGCGAACGATCCGGCAATGCCCAGGACGGCGGTCAGCACGATTCCCAGGCTTTGCGAGCCCGGCAGGATCGCGCGCGCGATCAGCCCGACGACGAAGCCCACCAGGGCCATCCAGAGGTAGTGCATGGCGATCCCTTGCGAGTGACGATGCGGCGCAATGTACCCCAGGGGCGTGACACGCGCCTTCAGCGCTGCATCTGCTCCCAGGCTTTCTCGAGCCGCTTCACGCTGACCGGCTGCGGCGTGCGAAGTTCCTGCGCGAACAGGCTGATGCGCAGTTCCTCGATCAGCCATCGGAACTCGTCGAGTCGCGCGTCGGCCACGCCCTTGCGATCGGCCAGCGCGCGCACGAAGCGCTGCTCCAGCGGGCGCAGTTCGGCCAGGCGCTGGGCATCGCGGGCCGGGTCGGCACGGTACTTCTCCAGGCGCATCTGCACGCCCTTCAGGTAGCGCGGCAGGTGCGCCAGCGCCGCCCAGGGCGTGGCCACGACGAAACGCTTGCCGACCAGCCGCGCCAGCTGCGCGGCGATGTCGTCGGCGGTCTCCTTGGCGGGCCGCGTGTCTTTCAGCTTGCGCTGGGCCGCGGCCCAGTCGAGCAGCACGACGCCGGCGGCACGCGCGATCTCGTTGGCGATCAGCGTCAGCCGGCCGCGGCCCTCTTCGATGCGCCGCGCGAACGAGGCCGCATCGGTGGGCAACGGGTCGGCCAGGAAGGCACGGTCCAGCGCCAGCTCGACGATCTGGTCGCGCAGGTCGTCGGCACTGCCCAGCGGCATGTAGGCCACGGCCATCTTCTGCAGCTCGGGGATGTTCTTCTCGAGGTACTTGAGCGCATCGCGGATCTGCAGCGCGACGAGCCGGCGCAGGCCGCCGCGGTGCTTGGCGGCCGCCACCTCGGGCTCGTCGAAGACTTCGATCTCGACATGATCGCGGTGATCGATCAGCGCCGGGAAGCCGACCAGCGACTGGCCGCCCTTGCGCAGTTCGAGCAACTCGGGCAGCTCGCCGAAGGTCCAGGCGGTGTACTTCTCGGCGGGGCGTGCGGCCACGGCCGCCTCGGGTTCACGTGCCTTCGTGTCGGCCATTCGTGCGCTCGGCGGCGCTGCGGCCGGCGCCGCCGGCGCGGCCGCCACCTTCAGCGCCGCCAGCGCCTGGAAGGCGGAGCGCGCCTGGCCGCCCAGTTCGGCCTTCAGCACGGCGAGGTTGCGGCCGGTGGCGAGCTGGCGTCCATGCTCGTCGACGATGCGGAAGTTCATCAGCAGGTGCGGGCTGAGCTGCTCCAGCTTGAAGTCGTTGCGCTGCACCGCGAGCTGGGTGCGTTCGCGCACATGGCGCAGCAGCGCGTCGAGCAGGCCGCCCTGGGCGAACGGCACTTCGGCGACGAACTCGTCGGCATACGCCGGCAGAGGCACCAGACGCGAACGCGGCCGCTGGTGCAGCGTCTTCACGAGCGCGAGCACCTTGTCCTTGAGCATGCCGGGCACCAGCCAGTCGCAGCGCTCCTCGTTGACCTGGTTGAGCACGTAGATCGGCACGGTGACTGTCAGGCCGTCCTTCGCATCGCCGGGCTCGTGCAGGTAGCTCGCCGCGCAATCGATGCCGCCCAGGCGGATGGTCTTCGGGAAAGACGCCGTGGTGATGCCGGCGGCCTCGTGGCGCATCAGTTCGTCGCGGCTGAGCAGCAGCAGCTTCGGCTGGCGCTTCAGCTCGATGCGGTACCAGTGCTCCAGCGATGCGCCGCTGTGCACGTCGGCCGGCAATTGCTGGTCGTAGAAGGCGTGGATCAGATCGTCGTCGACCAGCACGTCCTGCCGGCGCGACTTGTGCTCGAGCTCCTCCACCTGCGCGATCAGCTTGCGGTTGGCGGCGAGGAAGGGCAGCCTGGTCTCCCACTCGCCGTTGACCAGCGCCTCGCGGATGAAGATCTCGCGCGCCGCGGCCGGGTCGACCTGGCCGAAGTTCACCCGCTTGTTGTTGTAGACGACGATGCCGTACAGCGTGGCCCGCTCCAGCGCCACCACCTCGCCGGCCTTCTTCTCCCAGTGCGGCTCGAGCAGCTGCTTCTTGATGACATGCGCGGCGATGCCCGGCAGCCAGGCCGGGTCGATGGCGGCGATGCCGCGGCCGAACAGCCGCGTGGTCTCGACCAGCTCGGCCGCGACGATCCAGCGCCCCGGCTTCTTCGACAGGTGCGTGCCCGGGTGGCGGTGGAAGCGGATGCCGCGCGCGCCGAGGTACCAGTCCTCGTCCTCGCTCTTGCAGCCGATGTTGCCCAGCAGCCCGGCGAGCAGCGACAGGTGCAGCTGCTCGTAGGTGGCCGGCGAGGTGTTCAGGCGCCAGCCATGCTCGGCCACCACGGTGTGCAGCTGCGAATGCAGGTCGCGCCACTCGCGCACACGGCGCGGCGAGACGAAATTCTCGCGCAGCAGCTGCTCCTGCTTGCGCAGGCTCAGCTTGTGCTCGCCGTGGCCGCCCCTGCTGTCTTCCAGCCACTTCCACAGCTTCAGGTCGCCGGTGAATTCGGAGCGCTCGTCGTCGAACTTCTTGTGCACGGCGTCGGCGGCCTGCTGCTGCTCGAGCGGCCGGTCGCGCACGTCCTGCAGGCTGAAGGCGGCGGCGATGATGAGCACCTCGGTGAGCGCCTGGCGGTCACGCGCCTCGAGGATCATGCGGCCCACGCGCGGGTCCAGCGGCAGCTTCGAGAGCTCGCGGCCGATCGGCGTGAGTTCGTTGAGATCGTCGACCGCGCCGAGCTCGGACAACAGCTGGTAGCCGTCGGCAATCGCGCGGCGTGGCGGCGGCTCGAGGAAGGGGAACTCTTCCACCGTGCCCAGCCCGAGCGACTTCATGCGCAGGATCACGCCGGCCAGCGAGGAGCGCAAGATTTCCGGGTCGGTGAAGCGCGGCCGGCCGGTGAAATCCTTCTCGTCGTACAGGCGGATGCAGATGCCGTTGCTGACCCGCCCGCAGCGGCCGGCGCGCTGGTTCGCCGCGGCCTGGCTGATCGCCTCGATCATCAGCTGCTCGACCTTGTTGCGGTAGCTGTAGCGCTTGACGCGCGCCGTGCCCGCATCGACGACGAACTGGATGCCCGGCACCGTCAGCGAGGTCTCGGCCACGTTGGTGGCCAGCACGACACGGCGCGCGCTGTGCGGCTCGAAGATGCGGTCCTGCTCCTGCTGGCTCAGGCGCGCGAACAGCGGCAGGATTTCCACGCCCGGCGGGTGGTGCTTGCGCAGGTGCTCGGCCGCCTCGCGGATCTCTCGCTCGCCGGGCAGGAAGACGAGCACGTCGCCCGAGCCCTCGCGCCAGAGCTCGTCGACGGCCTCGCCGATGGCGTCGTTGAGGTCGAACTCGCGGCTCTCCTCGAACGGCCGCCAGCGCTGCTCGACCGGAAACAAGCGCCCCGACACCTGGATCACCGGCGCCGGGCCGTGACGGCTGGCGAAATGCTTCGCGAAGCGGTCGGCGTCGATGGTGGCCGAGGTGACGATCACCTTCAGGTCGGGCCGGCGCGGCAGGATCTGCCGCAGGTAGCCGAGCAGGAAGTCGATGTTCAGGCTGCGCTCGTGCGCCTCGTCGATGATCAGCGTGTCGTAGGCGCGCAGCAGCGGGTCGCTCTGCGTCTCGGCGAGCAGGATGCCGTCGGTCATCAACTTGACCGAGGCGCCGCGCTGCAGCCGGTCCTGGAAGCGCACCTTGTAGCCGACCACCTCGCCCAGTGGCGAATTCAGCTCCTGCGCGATGCGCTTGGCCACGCTGGAAGCGGCGATGCGTCGCGGCTGCGTGTGGCCGATCAGCCCCCTGCCGCCGGCGCCCAGGCCGCGGCCGAGCTGCAGCGCGATCTTGGGCAGCTGCGTGGTCTTGCCCGAGCCCGTCTCGCCGCAGACGATGACCACCTGGTTGGCCTCGATGGCGCGCGCGATCTCCTCGCGCCGGGCCGAGACCGGCAGCGATTCTGGAAAAGTGATGGGCGGGACGGCGGTGGCCGCCGGGGTGGTCTTCACGGGCCGCGGATTATCCGCGGCCCGGGCGATCACCCTTGGGACGGTGCGTAAGTGATGATGTTCAGCGCAGCGCCCTGCTTGTCCAGGATGACGGCGAAGCGGCCGACGCCGGGGATGTCCTTCGGGGCCACCGCGACCTTGCCGCCGAGATCGGTGCAGCGCTTCGCCGTGGCATCGACGTCGGCGACCGTCACGTAGCACCCCCAGGCGGGCGGCATCGGCCCGGCGGTCGGCGGCATTGCCATGATGCCGCCGACCGCCTCGCCGCCGACCTTGACGACGTGGTAATTGCCCTCGGCCATGGGCATCGGCTCGATCGTCCAGCCGAACAGCGTGCCGTAGAACTCGGTCGCGGCCTTCGCGTCGTTGGTCATCAGTTCTGACCAGCTGAAGGCGCCGTGGGTGGTGAAGGCATCCATGCGAGGCTCCCTTGCGGATTTGCAGGGCAGTGATGCTGCGCCGCCGCCCAGGCGGCGTCAACGCACGCGGCACCCGTGCGGCACAATCGCGGCCGGGGCCCATTGCCCCATCCCCCGCGCCCATGAGCCTCGTCTTCCCCCACACCTTCGTGCCCTGGTTCCGCCATGTCGCGCCGCACATCCACGCCTACCGGGGCAAGACCTTCGTCGTCGCCATCGCCGGCGAGCTGATCGCAGCCGGCAAACTCGATCGCTTCGCGCAGGACCTTGCCATCCTGCAGGCCATGGGGATCAAGCTGGTGCTGGTGCATGGCTTTCGCCCACAGGTCAACGAGCAGCTGCGGGTGAAGGGCCACGAATCGCGCTACAGCCACGGCCTGCGCATCACCGACGCCATCGCGCTCGACTGCGCACAGGAGGCCGCCGGCCAGCTGCGCTTCGAGATCGAGGCGGCCTTCTCGCAGGGCCTGCCGAACACGCCGATGGCCAATGCCATCGTGCGCGTCGTGTCGGGCAACTTCCTCACCGCGCGGCCGGTCGGCATCGTCGACGGCGTGGACTTCATCCACAGCGGCGTGGTGCGCAAGGTCGATGCAGCCGCGATCCGCCGTGTCATCGACATCGGCTCGATGGTGCTGCTGTCGCCGTTCGGTTTTTCGCCCACCGGCGAGGCCTTCAACCTGACGATGGAAGACGTGGCCACGAGCGCCGCGGTCGCCTTGCAGGCTGACAAGCTGCTCTTCATCACCGAGGTGCCCGGCATCCGCGAGCGCCTGGACGACCCTGACAGCGGCATCGACACCGAACTCGCGCTGGCCGATGCCGAGCGGCTGCTTTCCGCCCTGCCCGCGCCGACCCAGCCCACCGACACCGCCTTCTACCTGCGCCACTGCGTGAAGGCCTGCCAGGGTGGCGTGGAGCGTTCGCACATCCTGCCCTTCGCGGTCGACGGTGCGCTGCTGCTGGAGGTGTTCACGCACGACGGCATCGGCACCATGGTGGTCGACGAGAAGCTCGAGAGCCTGCGCGAGGCCACCGCCGACGACATCGGCGGCATCCTGCAGCTCATCGAGCCCTTCGAGAGCGACGGCACGCTGGTCAAGCGCAGCCGCACCGAGATCGAACGCGATATCGGCCACTACACCGTGATCGAACACGACGGCGTGATCTTCGGCTGCGCGGCGTTGTACGGTTACCCCGAGGCACGAACCGGCGAACTGGCAGCGCTGACGGTGTCGCCCAACGTGCAGGGCCAGGGCGACGGCGAACGCATCCTCAAGCGCGTCGAGCAGCGCGCCAAGGCGATGGGTCTGGAGAGCATCTTCGTGCTCACCACCCGCACCATGCACTGGTTCATCAAGCGCGGCTTCGTCCAGGTCGACCCGGACTGGCTGCCCGAAGCGCGCAAGCGCAAGTACAACTGGGACCGGCGCTCGCAGGTCCTCGTCAAGAAGCTTTGAAAAGGAGTTCGACCATGGCCCGTACCGTGCAATGCACTTACCTCAAGAAAGAAGGCGAAGGCCTGGACTTCGCACCCTACCCCGGAGAGCTGGGCAAGCGCATCTACAACGAAGTCAGCAAGGAAGCCTGGGCGCTGTGGATGAAGCACCAGACCATGCTGGTCAACGAGAACCGCCTGAACCTCGCCGACCAGCGTGCCCGCCAGTACCTGGCGCGGCAGATGGAGAGTTTCTTCTTCGGCCAGGGCGCCGAACAGCCGGCCGGCTACGTCCCGCCGGCGCCCTGAATGCGCGGACCGGCTTTGACGCCGGTCAAATAAACACTATTGAGAACAATTCGCGTTTAGAACTAGAATGCGGGCATCCGCCACTTGGAGCCCGCATGAAGATCCCTCGCGCCCTTGCCGCCGCCTCGCTCGCGGCCTGCGTCACCGCCCTGCCGCTGGCCGCCTCGGCCCAGGAAAAGGTGCTGAACCTTTACTCTGCGCGCCATTACCAGACGGACGAGGCGCTCTACGCGAACTTCAGCAAGGCCACCGGCGTGCGCATCAACCGGGTCGACGCCGACGATGCCGGCATCCTGGCGCGTCTGAAGAGCGAGGGCACGGCCAGCCCGGCCGATGTGATCCTGCTGGTCGACGCCGCACGCCTTTGGCGCGCCGAGACCGATGGCCTGTTCCAGCCGGTGAAGTCGGCCGTGCTCGAGTCGCGCATCCCTGCGACCCTGCGTGGCGCCGATGCCGGCCAGGGCTCGCAGTGGTTCGGCTTCTCGACCCGCGGCCGGGTGATCGTCTACAACAAGGCCAGCGTGGCCAAGGCCGACGCCGACACCTACGAGGAACTCGGCGACCCGAAGAACAAGGGCAAGGTCTGCACGCGCTCGGGATCGCACCCTTACAACCTCTCGCTGTTCGGCGCCGTCATGCAGCATCTGGGCGAGCCGGCCACCGAGGCCTGGCTCAAGGGCATGGTCGCCAACATGGCGCGCGCGCCCAAGGGCGGCGATACCGACCAGATCAAGGCCGTGGCCAGCGGCGAATGCCAGATCGCGCTGACCAATACCTATTACCTCGCCCGCATGATGCGGTCTTCCAACCCGGACGACCGCGCCGTGGTCGAAAAGGTCGGCGTGGTTTTCCCCAATCAGTCGAGCTGGGGCACGCATGTGAATATCGCCGGCGCCGGCATCGCGAAGAATTCCCCGAACCGCGCCGCCGCGCAACAGTTTCTCGAATACCTCGCCAGCGAGCAGGCGCAAGCCTATTTCGCGGATGGCAACAACGAGTGGCCGGTGGTCGCCGGGGCGAAGACCACGAACCCGGCGCTGGATGCACTGGGCCCTTTCAAGGCCGAAACCATTCCGGTGTCCGTCACAGGCATGAACCAGACAAAGGTGCAGCAAATGCTCGACCGGGTGGGCTACAAGTAGTCCATCGGGAATCTCCCGAGGATTCGATTCAGCGGGAATGACGCCCTGTCCCTAGAATGCGGCAGCCGGGCATATTCGACCCGGGGAGTCGCACATGGCCACGCTGCAGGAACTGCTGACGCAGAAAGAAGCCCTCGAACGCGAAATCGAGCAAACCAAGAAGCGCGACCGCGCCGATGCCATCGCCAAGGTACGAGCGCTGATGGCGGAATATGGCCTGACCCTGTCCGACCTCGGCAACAAGGCGGCACCTGCAGCGCGCCAGGGCACGCGCACCAAGGTGCCCGCCAAGTACCGTGACGCGTCCACCGGCGACAGCTGGAGCGGCCGCGGGCTGCAGCCGAAGTGGCTGAAGGCCGCATTGGCCGCGGGCCGCAAGATCGACGACTTCAAGGTCTGACCGGCACCGCTGCCCGGCCAGCAGATCCGGCATGCCCAGCATCCGCCTTCCTCGAGCCACACCGCTTCCGGCGCGCTGGGACGGGCTGTGGATCGTCTGGGGGCTGGTGCTGGCGACGGCGTACTACGCCAGTGGCATGTTCGGCTTGGCCACGCCGCAGATCGGCGCTCATGTCAGCCTGATCTGGCCGGCGGCCGGGCTGGCGTTCGCCGCTCTGGTGCGATTGAGGCCGGGCATGTGGCCGGCGGTCATGCTGGGTGCGCTGCCGGTGGCCTTGTCGACCGGCTTGCCGCTATGGGCGGCCGTCCTAACCGCGCTGGGCAACGCGGCCGGGCCTGCGCTGGCTGCCGAATCGCTGCGCCGGCATGGGCTGCACACCAACCTCGACCGGCGCCAGGACTTGTGGCGCTTCGGCCTGGGCGCCGGCGCAGCGACGCTGATCAGCGCGACCAACGGCACCTGCTGGCTGGTTCTCAGCGGCGCCCTGCCCTGGACATTGGCACCCGCCGCCTGGGCTTCCTGGTGGCTGGGCGATCTGATGGGTGTCATCGTCGTCGGTGTGCCGCTGCTCACCGCTTCGCGCGCCACCCTTCGCCGCGCCTTCGGTGATTGGCGCTGGGTGCCGGGCCTGCTGCTGGCCGGTGGTTCGGTCGCAGGGGCCTGGTTCTCGTTCCGTGGCCAGCCGGGCGTCGTCTCGCCCCTGCTGTTCCTGCCCTATCTGCTGCTCGGCTGGCTCGCCTTGCGCAGCGGCGTGTTCGCCGCTTCGGCCACCGTGCTGCTGCTGGCGGTGATGTCGGTCGTCGCGACGCTGACCTCCCACGGGCCGTTCGCCGGAGCCGACGCGCCGGCGGCGCTGGCGATGCTCGCTGGCTACATCGCCACGCTGTCGGCGCTGCCGATGCTCGTCACGGCACTGGTGGGCGAACTCTCCGCCACCGAGGATCGCTGGCAGCTCGCGCTGGCCGCGTCCAACCTCGGCGTCGGTGACTGGGACCTTCGCCGCGGCATGCTCGACTTCTCGCCGCGCTGGCTGGACTTGCTGGACCTGCCGGCACGCCCGCGCGGCCACCCGGCCGACGTGTTCTGGTCGCGCATTCATCCCGACGAGCTCGCGTCCGTGCAGAAGATGCTCGAATCGCTTCGCAACCCAGGAGCCGAGCAGTTCCGCACCGAGTGCCGCATGCGGCGGGGCGATGGCAGTTGGCACTGGTTCGAACTCAATGCGCTGGTGGCCGACCGCAGCGCGGCCGGCGAACCGATGCGCGTGGTCTGCACGGCGCGCGATATCAGCAGCGAGCGCGACGCCTCGGAGCGCCAGCAGGTCGCCGACAGCCTGTTCAGGCAACTGCACGAAGGTCTGCTGGTCACCGATGCGCAGCACCGCGTGATCGAGACCAACCCGACCTTCTGCCGTATCACCGGCTTCAATCGCGACGAGCTGCTCGGGCGGGTGCCAGTTCTGCTGCTCGGTGGCACCACGGCAGACGGCGAGCCCGGGCCGTCCGAGGCGATGCGACAAAGCCTGGCCGACGAAGGCATGTGGCGCGGAGAGGTCGTGCACCAGCGCCCGGACGGCGCGTTCCGCGAGCTCGAACTCACGGTCTCGGCCGTGCGCGGCCACGACGGCTCGGTGCGCAGCCACGTGGTGGCCGTATCGGACATCACCCAGTCGCGCCAGCAGCAGGAACGCCTGGAGCGCCAGGCCCATTTCGACGAGCTCACCGGCCTGCCCAACCGCGTCAAGCTGGCCAGTCTGCTGCAGGCAGCGCTCGAGACGAGCCAGAGGGAGGGTTCGCTGCTCACCGTGTGCCACCTCGACATCGACCACTTCAAGGCCATCAACGAGCTGCACGGCCACGATGCCGGCAACGCGCTGCTGGTCAAGCTGTCGGAGCGGATCCAGGCCTCGCTGCGCTCCTGGGCGGGCGGAGACGACGTGGCCGCGCGCGTGGGTGGCGACGAGTTCGCCCTGCTGTTGCGCACCGCCACGCTGCGCGAGAGCCACCACGCAGTCGAGCGGGTGCTGCAGCAGATCGCGATGCCCTGCGACATGGGCCTGGCGAGCGGGCCGCTGGCCGTGACCGCCAGCATCGGCGCCACCGTGTTCCCCTACGACCGCGCCGACGGCGAGGCCCTGCTTCGCCATGCCGACCAGGCGATGTACGGCGCCAAGCAGGCCGGGCGCAATGGTTACCTCTTCTTCGACGCCGAACAGGACCGCCGCACGAAGGACCGCTTCGTGGCCCTGGGCCGCGTCCAGGAGGCACTGGACGCATCGGAGTTCAGCCTGCACTACCAGCCCAAGGTCGACATGCGGCAAGGCCGCGTGCTCGGCGCCGAAGCGTTGCTGCGCTGGAACCACCCGGAGCACGGGCTCGTTCCGCCGGGGCAGTTCCTGCCGCTGGTCGAACACACCGGGCTGGGCATCGCGCTGGGCCGCTGGGTGCTCGCGCAGGGCGTCTCGCAACTGGCGGCCTGGCAGCGCGAGGGCCTGGACATCACCGTCAGCATCAACGTCTCGGCACGCCACCTGCAAGAGCCGGCCTTCGCCGACGAACTGGCCGAGCTGCTCGCCCCGCACGGCGCCGACGTGGCGCGGCACCTGGTGCTCGAGGTGCTGGAGACCGCCGCGCTGGCCGACATCGACTACACCTGCGAGCTGATGCAGCGTTGCCGGGCGCTCGGCGTGCGCTTCGCGCTCGACGACTTCGGTACCGGTTACTCGACCTTCACCTACCTGAAGCGCCTGCCGCTGGACATGCTGAAGATCGACCGCTCCTTCGTGAACCAGATGCTCGAGGACCACCAGGACCTGGCCATCGTCGAAGGTGTCATTGCGCTGTCGCGCACCTTCGGCTGCGAGGTGGTCGCCGAGGGTGTGGAGACGCCGGCGCAGGCGCAGCGGCTCATCGAGCTGGGCTGCGGCATCGGCCAGGGCAACGGCATCGCCGCGGCGATGCCCTCCGAGCAGCTGCCCGGCTGGGTGCGTGCCTACAAGGGGCAGATGACGGCCGGCGCGTAGCCCACCGCGTAGACTAGGCCGGTGATCCCGAACGGCTTCATCCAGGACCTTCTTTCGCGCGCCGACATCGTCGATGTCGTGGGCCGCCACGTGCAGCTGAAGAAGGCCGGCATCAACCACAAGGGCCTGTGCCCGTTCCACGGCGAGAAGTCTCCCAGCTTCATCGTCAGCCCGACACGCCAGACCTACCACTGCTTCGGATGCGGCGTGCACGGCAACGCGGTCGGCTTCCTGATGGAGCATGCCGGGCTGAGCTTCCCAGATGCGGTGCGCGAGCTGGCGCAGCAGTACGGCATGACGGTGCCCGAAGACGACAGCTCGCCCGCCGAGCGCGAACGTGCCGCCGCACAGAAGCAGCGCCAGGCGACCTTGACGGACGTGCTCGCCAAGGCAGCCGAGCATTACCGGCGCGAACTGCGCGGCAGCCCGCGCGCGATCGACTATCTCAAGCGCCGCGGCCTGTCGGGAGAGATCGCCGCCCGCTTCGGCCTCGGCTACGCCCCCGAAGGCTGGCGCAGCCTGGCCAGCGCCTTCCCCAAGTACGACGATCCGCTGCTGGAGGAAAGCGGCCTGGTGATCGCCAAGCCGTCCGACGACGGCAACGAGGCCGACACCAAGCGCTACGACCGCTTCCGCGATCGCGTGATGTTCCCGATCCGCTCGGTGCAGGGCGAGGTGATCGGCTTCGGCGGCCGTGTCATCGACCAGGGCGAGCCCAAGTACCTGAACTCACCCGAGACGCCGGTGTTCAGCAAGGGCCGCGAACTCTACGGCCTGTTCGAGGGCCGCACCGCGATACGCCAGCGCGGATTCGTGCTGGTGGTCGAAGGCTACATGGACGTGGTGGCGCTGGCGCAGTCGGGCTTCGGCAATGCCGTGGCGACGCTGGGCACCGCCTGCACCGCAGAGCATGTGCAGAAGCTGTTCCGCTTCACCGAGTCGGTGGTGTTCAGCTTCGACGGCGACGCCGCCGGCCGCCGCGCCGCGGGCCGCGCTCTGGAGGCGAGCCTGCCGCACGCCACCGACACGCGCACGGTGCGCTTCCTGTTCCTGCCCACCGAGCACGACCCGGATTCCTACGTCCGTGAACTCGGCGCCGAGGCCTTCGAGGCCTGCATCGCGCAGGCGGTGCCGCTGTCGCGACAGCTCGTCGAGGCCGCGGCCGAAGGTGTCGCCCTGGACAGCGCCGAGGGCCGAGCGCGCATGCTGGCCAACGCACGCCCCTTGTGGGGTGCGCTTCCCGAGGGCGCGCTCAGACGGCAGTTGCTCGGCGACCTGGCCAACCAGGCGAGGCTGCCCCTGTCGGAGCTTGAAACCCTTTGGGGGCTCTCCGCCCCGGGCCCCGCCAACGCCGACGGCTTCGAGCGGCGGCCGGCCAGGCGTGAGTACCGTCGCCCGGAACGAGTCAGCCGCGCGGCGGCCAACCTGCTCGACCGCGCGCTGTGGCTGTTGATCCAGCGCGTCGAACTCTGGTCTGCCCTCGACGGCGAAGCTCACGATCTGCTGGCAGGCCAGGCGCTGCCCTACGGCGCCTTGTTCGCTCATCTCGAACGCGCGCTTCTCGAACATGGCCCGCAATCGCCAACGGCCGTGCTCGACGACCTTCGTGCGCAGGCCCAGGCGATCGGCGGTGAAGTCGTGTTGTCGCGGATCTCCGAACTGCACGAACCCGAAGCATCAGCGGACTTGGCGGGCCAACTGGCCATCGTGATGGACCGGCTGCGCCTTCAGGCCATCGAAGACGAACTGAAGCAGTTGTTCGAGTCTGGAGATCTCTCCCCCGACGCGCAGCAGAGGGGCAAGGAACTGAGCCTGGACCGCGCCCGCCTGAAGGCATCGCTCACCCAGATGCAGGTGGGCACCGCCTGAAGAGACGAAAGTTGCTTCGAGTTGTATAATTAAAGGCTTAGTACGCGCGGCAAGAGTGACAGCAGCACCTCCGGGCCCCGGCCACCCTCTGACCCAGGGTCCCCTCCAAGGCCAACTTTTACCCGCAAGGGCTGCACCCTCCAGGATGTTCACGCCAGCTTGCCCGCCCGATGCCGACCTGTTTTCGCGCTGCCTGCGGGCCGCGGCGAGACAGGCCCGCTTGCGCATTGGTTCGATGCCGTTCCTGCCTTCGGGCCGATGACGGCGTCCAGGCCACCTACCATCCGAGGATCCGCATGACCGCGAAGAAGAGCGCCGCTCCCGCCAAGGCCGCGAAGGCCACCAAGCCCGCCAAGGCCGAAGTCGAAGACAAGAAGAAGGCCGCGGTGGCCAAGTCCTCGGCCGTGGCCGAGAAGGCAGCCAAGCCCGGCAAGGCCGCCAAGGCGGAAGTGCCCGCAGCCAAGGGCAAGCCCGGACGCAAGGGCAAGGACGACAAGGTCAAGAAGGAAGAGCCGGCGGACGAGGACTTTTCCGACCTGGAAGCCGAACTCGAGGCCGAGCCTGAAGTCGAGGCGGCCGACGAAGGCGAAACCAAGGTCAAGGCCAAGCCGCTGCGAATGAAGGTGTCGCGCGCCAAGGAGCGCGCGCTGATGCGTGAGTTCGGGCTGGACGAGACCGCTCTGACCGAGGAAGAAGTCGCCAAGCGCCGCCAGGAGCTGAAGACGCTCATCAAGATGGGCAAGACGCGGGGTTTCCTGACGCACCAGGAAATCAACGACCACTTGCCCGAGAAACTCGTCGACAACGAGATCCTCGAAGCCATCGTGTCGATGCTCAACGACATGGGCATCGCGGTCTACGAGCAGGCGCCCGACGCGGCCACGCTGCTGATCGCCGGCGGCGGCACCACCACGGCGACCGAAGAGGAAGCCGAGGAAGCCGCCGAAGCCGCGTTGTCCACGGTCGACTCCGAGTTCGGCCGCACGACCGACCCGGTGCGCATGTACATGCGCGAAATGGGCACCGTCGAGCTGCTCACGCGCGAGGGCGAAATCGAGATCGCCAAGCGCATCGAAGGCGGCCTGCAGGCGATGATGCTGGCCATCTCGGCCTCGCCGACGACGATCGCCGAGCTGCTGAGCTACGCCGACAAGATCGGTGCGGGCGAGATGCAGATCTCCGAGGTGGTCGACGGCTTCGTCTCGGAAGACGAAGCCGACGACTACGTGGCCGAGGAAGACGTCGACTTCTTCGACGAGGACGACGACGACGACGGCCAGGGCGGCAGCAAGGCGCTGACCAAGAAGCTCGAGGAGCTGAAGACCGCCGCGATGGTCAAGTTCGACTCGCTGCGCATCAACTTCGAGAAGATGCGCCGTGCGTTCGAGAAGGAAGGCTACCAGTCGGCCCCCTACAGCAAGGCCCAGCAAGCCATCAGCACCGAGCTGATGACGATCCGCTTCACCGTCAAGACGATCGAGAAGCTGTGCGGCATCCTCCGCTCGCAGGTCGACGACGTGCGCCGCTACGAGCGCGAGCTGCGCAAGATCCTCGTCGACAAGTGCGGCATGCCGCAGGAATACTTCATCAAGCACTTCCCGCCCAATTCGCTGAACCTGAAGTGGGCCGAGAAGGAAGCCGCGTCGGGCAAGGCCTACAGCGTGGTGCTGCAGCGCAACCTGCCGCCGGTGCAGGAACTGCAGAAGAAGCTCACCGACGTGCAGGCGCGCGCCGTGGTGCCGCTGGAAGACCTCAAGCTCATCAACAAGCGCATGAACGAGGGCGAAAAGGCCTCTCGCGACGCGAAGAAGGAGATGATCGAGGCCAACCTGCGCCTGGTGATCTCGATCGCCAAGAAGTACACCAACCGCGGCCTGCAGTTCCTCGACCTCATCCAGGAAGGCAACATCGGGCTGATGAAGGCGGTCGACAAGTTCGAATACCGCCGCGGCTACAAGTTCTCGACCTACGCAACGTGGTGGATCCGCCAGGCCATCACGCGCTCGATCGCCGACCAGGCGCGCACCATTCGCATCCCGGTGCACATGATCGAGACGATCAACAAGATGAACCGCCTGAGCCGCCAGCACCTGCAGGAGTTCGGCTTCGAGCCGGACGCGCCGACGCTGGCCGAGAAGATGGAGATCCCCGAGGACAAGATCCGCAAGATCATGAAGATCGCCAAGGAGCCGATCTCCATGGAGACGCCGATCGGCGACGACGACGA
>Ga0208460_10000122_pt1 | contig 57147 bp, 46 predicted proteins | sample AD_STIC10_MetaG_FD_184436 | JGI IMG/M metagenome (GOLD analysis project Ga0208460, IMG submission 184436) | Active sludge microbial communities of municipal wastewater-treating anaerobic digesters from USA - AD_STIC10_MetaG (SPAdes) (version 2) | ecosystem: Engineered > Bioreactor > Anaerobic >... | reverse complement strand
GCGCAGCAGGATGGCGTCGGGCTGCGTGAGCTCCTTGCCCGTCAGGTAACGATCGGCCGGCAATCGCGCCAGGCCGCTCGCCGAGACCTGGTTGAGCACCAGGACCCTGAAGGGCACGGGAGCGTCAGCCATGCTGCGCCTCGAACTCCTTCATGTAGGCCACCAGCGCCTTCACGCCCTCGATCGGCATGGCGTTGTAGATCGAGGCGCGCATGCCGCCGACCACGCGGTGGCCCTTGAGCTGCACCATGCCGCGCGACTGCGCGCCCTTCAGGAAGGCCTCGTCGAGCTTCTCGTCCTTCAGCTTGAAGGGCACGTTCATCAGCGAGCGGCAGTCTTTGGCCACCGGCGCGGAATAGAAGTCCTGGCTGTCGAGGTAGTCGTACAGCAACGCGGCCTTGGCGCGGTTGTGCGCCTCCATCGCCGCCAGCCCGCCCTGCGCCTTGATCCACTTGAACACCAGCCCGGCGATGTAGATCGCATAGGTGGGCGGCGTGTTCAGCATCGACTCGGCCTCGGCCTGCAGCTGGTAGTCGAAAGCCGAGGGCGTGATCGGCAGCGCGCGGCCGAGCAGCTCGTCGCGCACGATGACGATGGTCAGGCCGGCCGGGCCGATATTCTTCTGCGCGCCGCCGTAGAGCAGGCCGTACTTCGTCACGTCCAGCGGGCGCGACAGGATGTTGCTCGACACGTCGGCCACCAGCGGCACCTCGCCGGTGTCGGGGGTGAAGTGGTACTCGACGCCGCCGATGGTCTCGTTGGCGCAGATGTGCACGTAGGCCGCGTTCGGGTCCAGTTTCCAGGTCTCGCGCTGCGGGATCGTCGTGTAGCCGCTGCCCTTGGCGCTGGCGGCCACGTTCACCGTGCAGTACTTGCCGGCTTCCTTGATCGACTTCTTCGACCATTCGCCAGTGTCGATGTAGTCGGCGCCGGTCTTGCCGCGCAGCAGGTTCATCGGGACGATGGCGTTCTCGCCGATCGCACCGCCCTGCATGAACAGCACCTTGTAGTTCGCCGGGATGGCCAGCAGCTCGCGCAGCAGCGCCTCGGCCTCGGCGTGGATGGCGATGAACTCCTTGCCGCGGTGGCTCATCTCCATCACCGACATGCCCGAGCCGTGCCAGTCGAGCATCTCGTCGGCGGCCTGGCGCAGCACGGACTCGGGCAGGGCGGCCGGGCCGGCACTGAAGTTGAAAACGCGGGTCATGGAACGGGTCTCCAGGCGGGGGGTCGGGTGAAGGGGAAGAGCATAACCAGATTCGAAGGCCGTTCCATGACCGCCGCCCCTGGCGCGGCGCGGCAATTGGTGACAGCATCGCGGCGGGTGCCGCAGGCCCCGGCCGACCACAACACGAGGAGATTCCCATGATGAAGTCCGGTATCGACCAGGACGCCCTGATCCAGATGTTCGCCACCGCCACGGCGAGCGGCACCGAGCAGGTCCGCAAGGGCGTGACGCAGGCGACGCTGGCCGCGCTGCAGGGCCGCGAACTGAGCCTGAAAAACATCCGCAGCGTGCTCAAGACGGTGGCGCAGTCGGCCTCGGCCGGCGCGGCGATGAACAAGCTGCCGGGCGTGGACGTCGAAGACCTGCTCGACAAGGCCGTGGTCGGCATGGACGAAGCGCTGCTCAAGGCGGTGGACGCCAACCGCGTCGCGCTGCAGCAGTTCGTCAACCAGGGTGCCGACCTGCGCGAGAAGCACCTGAAGAAGGCGCTGACCGACCTGGAGGCGATGGAAGACAACTTCATCGGATCGCTGAAGAAGGCCGCCGAGGCGGCCGGCGCGCAGGCCTCGACGCAATGGGCGCCGATCCTCGAGAAGCTGCAGGCTGGCGGCACGCTGTCCGGCGCGAAGGCGGCCACCACCGCCGAGCAGTTCGTCGGCCAGATGCAGACGGCCCTGCGCGACAGCCGCGCCGCCAGCCTGAAGGCCGCGCAGACGCTGGCCGAGAGTTACACCGCGCTGGTCAGCGGCGTGCTGATCGGCATGTCGGACGCGCTGACGCAGGGCGGCACGGCCAAGCCTCGCGGCAAGAAGTAGCAGGGGCTGAGGTATCGTGCCGGGCATGAGTTTGCCCGGCACCGATTTCTCCTTCTTCTGGCACGACTACGAGACCTTCGGCGTCGTGCCGCGGCGGGACCGGCCGGCGCAGTTCGCCGGCGTGCGCACCGATGCCGAGCTCAACGAGATCGGCGAGCCGGTGATGCTGCACTGCCAGCCTGCCGGCGACTCGCTGCCCGACCCGGAATCCTGCCTGCTCACCGGCATCACGCCGCAGCACTGCCTCGAGCACGGCGTGCCCGAACATGCCTTCGCCGCCGCCATCGAGGCGCAGCTGGCGAAGCCGGGCACCGTGGGCGTGGGCTACAACTCGATCCGCTTCGACGACGAGGTGACGCGCTTCCTGTTCTGGCGCAACCTCATCGATCCCTATGCACGCGAGTGGCAGAACGGCTGCGGCCGCTGGGACCTGCTCGACGTGGTGCGCGCCACCCGCGCGCTGCGCCCCGAGGGCATCACCTGGCCGACGCACGACGACGGCCGCGCGTCGTTCAAGCTCGAGCACCTGACGGCCGCCAACGGCCTGGCACACGAGGCGGCGCACGACGCGCTGTCCGACGTGCGCGCGACCATCGCGCTGGCGCGGCTGATCCGCGCGCAGCAGCCGCGGCTGTGGGAGTTCTGCCTGAAGCTGCGCCGCAAGGACGCGGTGATTGCCGAGATCGGCGGCGGCCGGCCCTTCCTGCATGTGTCGGGCATGTACCCGCCCGAGCGCGGCTGCCTGGCGATCGTCTGGCCGCTGGCGCCGCACCCGACCAACAAGAACGAGCTGATCGTCTGGGACCTGTCGATCGACCCGGGCGGGCTGTCGTCGCTCGACGCGGTGACGATCCGCGAGCGGATGTTCACGCGCGCCGACGAGTTGCCCGAGGGCGTGACGCGGCTGCCCATCAAGACCATCCACATCAACAAGTCGCCGGTCGTCGTCGGCAACCTCAAGGCACTGAGCCCGGAGATGGCCGCGCGCTGGGGCATCGACGTGGCGCAGGCGCTGCGCCATGCCGAGGCGGCGGCGCAGCAGGGCGCGGCGATCGCCGGCCTGTGGCCCGAGGTGTTTGCGCGGCCGGCGCCGGTGCAGGCGCCGGACGTCGACGAGGATCTGTACGGCGGCTTCGTCGGCCACACCGATCGTGGCCGGCTGCAGCGGCTGCGCGAGCTCGCGCCGGAGCAACTCGCGGCCAAGCGCCTCGCCTTCGACGATGCGCGGCTGGAGGAGATCGTGTTCCGCTACCGCGCGCGCAACTTCGCGACCACGCTGACCTCCGACGAAGTCGCCCGCTGGGAGGAGCATCGTGTACGGCGGCTGCACGAAGGCGAGGGCGGCGCGCTCACGCTACAGGTCTTCTTCGACCGCATCGACGCACTCAACGAGTCATCCGACGAGCGCGGCCAGGCGATCCTCGAGTCGCTGTACGACTACGCCGAGCAGATCGCGCCGGAGCCGGCGTGATCAGCCCGAGGGTTCGATGCGCCGGAAGTGCTTGGCCGCATTGGCGCACACCGGGCAGGTCTCGGCCGGCAGCTTGTTGAGCGTGCAGCCGCACAGCTGGCAAATGAAGTACTGGCCGGTCTTGGCGTCGATGTGCTTGGCCACCTGCTCGAAGAAGCTCGGCGACCAGCGCTGGATCTGCGCGATCTTGTCGCGGTGCTGCTTCTCGGTAGCCCAGGCGTAGCGCACCGTGGTCATGGCGTCGGCGTGATCCTCGGCGCGCAGGCGCTCGAGCAGGCCGGGATAGAGCGAGTCGATCGAAGCAATCTCCGACGCGGCTGCGGCGATCAGGTTCTCGCGCGTCGTGCCTGCTCTCAGCACCGGCCGGGGCACCGGCGGAACCTCGACGTTCAGCCGCGCCAGGATGCGCGCGAAGTTGCCGGCATGGATCAGCTCGGCTGCGGCGAAGGCGGTGAACAGATAGGCGATGCCGCGGTAGCCTTCCTGGGTGGCGATTCGGCTGAATTCGGTGTAGCGGTAGTAGACATGCATTTCCGCCTCGTGGGCGGTCTGCATCGCCGCGATGGTGGCGGGGTAGGGTGTGGCTCGGGCGAACCGCTGCGGCGCGAGCCACAGCAAGGCACCCCCGACCAACCGCCGGCGCACCCGTGAGTGGACATGCTCTAGCCCGACCGTGTCTCGCACCGCGAGCTCCTTCGCCCCCCGCATGACTGCAGTTTGTTGCGGCCGGTCGACCAGGTCGTTGAGTTTGCGCAAGGTCCGAAATACCGACGGCCCGCCGAAGCGGGCCGTCGCGGCGAGTCAGCGGCGCTCGCTCAGACTGTCACCGACTTCGCCGTCTCCGCGTACTCCTCGATCTGGTCGAAGTTGAGGTAGCGGTAGACGCTGGCCGAGTCCTTGTTGATGATGCCCATCGCTTCCTGGTACTCGGCGACGGTGGGCAGCTTGCCCAGCTTGGAGGCGATCGCCGCCAGCTCGGCCGAGGCGAGGAACACGTTGGTGTTCTTGCCCAGGCGGTTCGGGAAGTTGCGCGTCGAGGTGGACACCACCGTGGCGCCCTCGCGCACCTGGGCCTGGTTGCCCATGCACAGGCTGCAGCCCGGCATCTCGGTGCGCGCACCGGCGGTGCCGAAGGCGGCGTAGTGGCCTTCCTTGATCAGCTCGGACTGGTCCATCTTGGTCGGCGGCGCGACCCACAGCTTGACCGGGATGTCGCGCTGGCCGCCGAGCAGCTTGGCCGCGGCGCGGAAGTGGCCGATGTTCGTCATGCACGAGCCGATGAAGGCCTCGTCGATCTTCGTGCCCGCCACGTCCGACAGCAGCTTGGCGTCGTCCGGGTCGTTCGGGCAGCACAGCACCGGCTCCTTCAGCTCGTTCAGGTCGATCTCGATGACGGCGGCGTACTCGGCGTCCTTGTCGGCCTCGAGCAGTGTCGGCTTGGCCAGCCACGCCTCGACCGACTTGATGCGGCGCTCCAGCGTGCGCTTGTCGGCGTAGCCGTCGGCGATCATGTTCTTCATCAGCACGATGTTCGAGGTCAGGTACTCGATCACCGGAGCCTTGTTGAGCTTGATCGTGCAGCCGGCAGCGGAGCGCTCGGCGCTCGCGTCGCTCAGCTCGAACGCCTGTTCCACCTTCAGGTCGGGCAGGCCCTCGATCTCGAGGATGCGGCCGCTGAAGATGTTCTTCTTGCCGGCCTTGGCCACGGTGAGCAGGCCGGCCTTGATGGCGGCGTAGGGGATCGCGTGCACCAGGTCGCGCAGCGTCACGCCGGGCTGCATCTGGCCCTTGAAGCGCACCAGCACCGATTCCGGCATGTCCAGCGGCATCACGCCGGTGGCGGCGCCGAAGGCGACCAGTCCCGAGCCCGCCGGGAACGAGATGCCGATCGGGAAGCGGGTGTGCGAGTCGCCGCCGGTGCCCACGGTGTCGGGCAGCAGCAGGCGATTCAGCCAGCTGTGGATCACGCCGTCGCCCGGGCGCAGCGCGACACCGCCGCGGTTGCTGATGAAGGCGGGCAGCTCGCGGTGCGTCTTCACGTCGACCGGCTTCGGGTAGGCCGCGGTGTGGCAGAACGACTGCATCACCAGGTCGGCGCTGAAGCCCAGGCAGGCCAGGTCCTTCAGCTCGTCGCGCGTCATAGGGCCGGTGGTGTCCTGGCTGCCGACGGTGGTCATCTTCGGCTCGCAGTAGGTGCCCGGGCGCACGCCCTGGCCTTCCGGCAGGCCGACGGCGCGGCCGACCATCTTCTGTGCCAGCGTGAAGCCGGCCTTCGTCGCCGCCGGGGGCTGCGGCAGGCGGAACACCGTGGAGGCGCCCAGGCCGAGGAAATCGCGCGCCTTGGCGGTGAGCGAGCGGCCGATGATCAGGTTGATGCGGCCGCCGGCACGCACCTCGTCGAACAGCACGTCGCTCTTGAGCTTGAACTCGGCGACCGTGGCGCCGTTCTTCACCAGCTTGCCGTCGTAGGGCTTGACCTCGATGACGTCACCCATCTCCAGCTTGGAGACGTCGACCTCGATCGGCAGCGAGCCCGAGTCTTCCTGCGTGTTGAAGAAGATCGGCGCTATCTTGCCGCCCAGCGTGACGCCGCCGAAGCGCTTGTTCGGCACGAAGGGGATGTCCTGGCCGGTGGCCCAGATCACGCTGTTGGTGGCGCTCTTGCGCGACGAGCCGGTGCCGACGACGTCGCCGACGTAGGCGACGAGGTGGCCCTTCTTCTTCAGGTCCTCGATGAACTGCATCGGGCCGCGCTTGCCGTCTTCCTCGGGCTTGAAGGCCGCGTCGGGGCGGGTGTTCTTCAGCATCGCCAGGTAGTGCAGCGGGATGTCCGGGCGGCTCCAGGCGTCGGGCGCGGGCGACAGGTCGTCGGTGTTGGTCTCGCCGGGCACCTTGAAGACGCTGACGGTGATCGACTTCGGCACCTCGGGGCGGGTGGTGAACCACTCGGCGTCGGCCCAGCTCTTCATCACGTCCTTGGCCTTCGCATTGCCGGCCTTCGCCTTCTCGGCGACGTCGTTGAAGAAGTCGAACATCAGCAGCGTCTTCTTCAGCGCCTCGGCGGCGACGCCGGCGACGTCCTTGTCGTCGAGCAGCTCGATCAGCGGGTGCACGTTGTAGCCGCCCACCATGGTGCCCAGCAGCTCGGTGGCCTTGGCCTTGGAGACCAGCCCGACCGTGATGTCGCCGTGCGCGATGGCGGCGAGGAACGAGGCCTTCACCTTGGCGGCGTCGTCCACGCCCGGAGGCACGCGGTGCGTCAGCAGGTCCATCAGGAAGGCATCCTCGCCGGCCGGCGGTGCCTTGATCAGCTCGATCAGCGCGGCGGTCTGCTGGGCGTCCAGCGGCAGCGGCGGGATGCCGAGGGCGGCGCGTTCGGCGGCATGTTGGCGATAGGCTTGCAGCATGGGGGGCTCCGGTGACGGGTGACGAATGCGGGTCGGCGTGGGGCTACGGGTAACCCCGCTATTTTATGTCTTATATAAGACTTGAGGGAAGCATTGCAGCGTCGGCTGACGCCGGTCTGTCAGCGTCGGCCATTCCCGCCGCGCACGCAAGAAAAAGGCCCGCACGCGGCGGGCCTTTGCTGAAGAGGCAGCGGCTTACTTGCCGGCGGCTGCGGCAGCCACGGCGGCGGCCGACTCCTTCTGCTTCTCGTTCACGCAACCGTCGAGCACGCGCTGGCCCGACTTGCTGTCGAACAGCATCGACTTGTTGGCGATCTGGATGACCAGGTACTGGCCCTTCAGGTCTTCCAGGCGGATCGCGCCGGTGCTCGAGGCGATCGGCTTCATCATCCAGCTCTGCTTGCCCGACTTCACTTCGACGTAGCCGGGGTACTTGGCCAGGGTTGAGACTTCGGCGACCTTGCCGAATTCGCAGTCGTAGGTGCCGTAGTGCACGCGTTCGGCGGCGGCCAGCTGCTCCGGCGACGCCTGGGCAGGTTCCGCAGCGGCCGGGGCGGCCTTCTTGGGCGCGGGCTTGGCTGCTGCAGGCTTTGCAGCCGCTTTCGCCGGGGCGGCGCTTTGCGCGAGGGCCATCGAAGTGCCCACGCAAAGGGCGGCGGCGATGGCGAGGGTGCTCTTGAAGTTCATGGCGGGGTGCGCAAGCGCGAGTCGTTTTACGGTGCGCGAAGCATGAGGCTTCGGCCGCCGGCCTTGCAACAAACTGCAGCGTCCGCCCCCGCGGCGCTTACATGTGCAAACGTGCACCCGGTGCGGAACGTGGCGCTTGCCACACTCGCGCCAAGTCGCTCAGGCGCCCGGAGTGTCGAACCATGCCTGCCGCGCCTCGGCCGGCAGCGGCTGCCCGGTGCGATGCGCGCGCTCCAGCACCTGCCAGAAGTAGCGGTAGCTGGCGCGGTCGTGCAGGGTGTCGCGGTGCCGCGTGGGCGCCCAGTGTGCGGCCTGCGCGCCGCGGATGATCTCGATGGCCAGGTCGGTCTCGGCCGCCGTCGGGGCGAAGGCGTCGACGATGGTGCGCACCTGATCGGGGTGGATGCTCCACATGCGGGTGTAGCCGAACTCGCGCGCAGCCCGTGTCGCTGCGGCGTTGAGGGCGCGCAGGTCCTTGAACTCGGTGACCACGCAGTGCGATGGCGTCTTCGCGTAGGCGTGGCAGGCGGCGGCGATCTCCAGCTTGGCGCGCACCACCAGCGGGTGGCTGAACTGCCCCTGCGCGCTCATCGCGGTGGCGGGGATCGCGCCGCGGTGCGCCGAGACGAAATCCATCAGCCCGAACGACACCGACTCGATGCGCGGATGCGCCGCGATCGCGCCGACCTCGCGCAGCGCGCCATGCGTCTCGACCAGCACGTGCACGGGAATGGCGTGGCCGTGGCCGTGGATGCGGACGAAGTGATCGATCTCGTCGCAGGCACGGCTCACGTCCGCCAGGCCGCGCGGCTTGGGCACCATCAGGTAGGCCAGGCGCGAGCCGGCTCGGCGGATCAGCGTGTCGACATCGGCTTCGAAGGCCGGGTGGTCGACCGGGTGCACGCGTGCGCCAACGCGGCCGAAGCGGTTGGCCGCCGACATGACCAGCTCGGCGCACAGGTGCGCGTGCTCGGCCTCGCCGCCCACCGGGGCGCCGTCTTCGCAATCGAGCGTGACGTCGAACACCGGCCCGAGCTCGCCCTGCAGCTCGAGGCTCTTGCGCATGCGCGCCTCGACGCCCGAGTAGTGATCGCACACAGGCAGGGCCTGTGCGCGGTCGTCGGCGTCGAAGAGCGCTTCGCGCGGCGTCATGACAACTCCCCGTCCGCCGCAAGCAGCGGCCACCCCTCCGAGAGGGGGCGGGCCTTGCTTGGGGTGGCCCGGCGCTGCGTCCCGCGCATCAGAGCAGGTGCTTGACGCCGTCCTGCTCGCCCTGCAGTTCGGCCAGGGTCTTGTTGATGCACTCCTGGCTGAACGCGTCGATCGACAGGCCCTCGACGATCTTGTACTGGCCGCCGGCGGTGGTCACCGGGAAGCCGAACATCACGTCCTTCGGGATGCCGTATTCGCCGTTGCTGGGCACGCCCATCGTGACCCATTCGCCGTTGGTGCCCAGGGCCCAGTCGCGCATGTGGTCGATGGCGGCATTGGCGGCCGACGCCGCCGACGACAGGCCGCGCGCCTCGATGATGGCGGCGCCGCGCTTGCCGACGGTGGGCAGGAACACGTCCTTGTTCCAGGCCTGGTCGTTGATCATGTCCTTGACGCTCTTGCCGTCGATGGTCGCGAAGCGGTAGTCGGCGTACATCGTCGGGCTGTGGTTGCCCCAGACGCCCAGCTTCTTGATCGAGGCCACGGCCTTGCCGGTCTTCGCGGCGATCTGCGAGAGCGCGCGGTTGTGGTCCAGGCGCAGCATCGCGGTGAAGTTCTCGCGCTTCAGGCTGGGCGCGCTCTTCATGGCGATCCAGGCGTTGGTGTTCGCCGGGTTGCCGACCACCAGTACCTTGACGTCGCGGCTGGCCACGGCGTCCAGCGCCTTGCCCTGGCCGATGAAGATGTTGCCGTTGATGGCCAGCAGCTCGGCGCGCTCCATGCCCGCCTTGCGCGGCATCGAGCCGACCAGCAGCGCGTAGTCGGTGTCCTTGAAGGCCGTCTTCGGGTCGCTGTGAGCTTCCATGCCGGCCAGCAGCGGGAAGGCGCAGTCCTCGATCTCCATCATCACGCCCTTGAGCGCCTTCTGCGGCCCTTCCGCCGGCACTTCCAGGAGTTGCAGGATCACGGGCTGGTCCTTGCCCAGCATCTCGCCGGAGGCGATGCGGAACAGCAGCGCATAGCCGATCTGGCCGGCTGCGCCGGTGACGGCGACTCGAACGGGTTTCTTGCTCATGGAAGGCTCCAGAAGAGAGGGAAAAGGTCTTTTGGGAGGGGTCAGGGCGCGAGTGTAGGACGAAGCCGTGCGGCGGGCGAGGGGAATCCCGAGTCTTCTGTCTTCTATAAGACATCTGTCAGCTGATCATGGACGATGGGCGACTCTTGTGCTGCAATGCGCCCATGTCCGCCGCCGCCCAGACCGAACCCGCCAGCCCCGCCTTCAGCCCGCTGTACCAGCAGATCAAGGCGCTGATGGTGCGCGACCTGCAGGCCGGCGTGTGGCGACCGGGCGAGGCGATTCCGAGCGAAACCGAGCTCGCGGTGCGCTTCAAGGTCAGCCAGGGCACGGTGCGCAAGGCGATCGACGAACTGGCCACCGAGAACCTGCTGGTGCGCCGCCAGGGCAAGGGCACCTTCGTCGCCACGCACGCCGAGCAGACCACGCAGTACCGCTTCCTGCGGTTGCAGCCTGACGATGGCGTCACCGACGGCGGCACGCAGCGCCGCTTCATCGACTGCCGGCGCCTGCGTGCGCCCGCCGAGGTGGCGCGCGCGCTGGGCCTGCGCTCAGGCGACGCGGCCATCCAGATCAAGCGCGTGCTGTCGCTGCGCGGCGTGCCGGTGGTGTTCGACGAGATCTGGCTGCCGGCGGCGCCCTTCAAGGGCCTCACCGCCGAGCGCCTGTCGGGCTACCGCGGGCCGATGTACGGCTTGTTCGAATCGGAGTTCGGCGTGCGCATGATCCGCGCCGAGGAGAAGATCCGCGCGGTGGCCGCCGATGCGCAGTCGGCCGAACTGCTGGCCGTGGCCGTGGGTGCGCCGCTGCTCCTGGTCGAGCGGCTGTCGCTGAGCTATGGTGACAAGCCGGTCGAACTGCGCCGCGGCCTGTACAACACCCAGTCGCACCACTATCGCAACGAGTTGAGCTGAAGCGCCTTTGAATCACAAGGCCCATGGTGCGCGCAAGCACCGTGCAAGCCTGCTGCAGTGCAATAGAATCATTCGGTTTCGCGTCGATTACATCACCACTGAGCACAAGGTTGGGCATGGCAGACACCCTCAAAGAGCGGCCCGTGTTCCGCAACATCCACGTCTCGCAGATCGTCGCGTATCGCCTGCCACCCGCAGGCATCGTCTCGATCCTGCACCGTGTCAGCGGCGTCGTGATGTTCCTGCTGATGCCGTTCATCATCTGGATGTTCGACGCGAGCGTCACCTCGGAAATCTCGTACAGCCAGTTCAGGGCGGCCTTCGCGGCCGGCGTGGGCTTCCTGCCCGGCTGGTTCCTCAAGCTTGTCGTGCTGGGCCTCATCTGGGCCTACCTGCACCACCTGATCGCCGGGCTGCGCCACCTCTGGATGGACGCGACCCACGCGGTGACCAAGGAATTCGGCCACCTCTCGGCGATCGTCACGCTGGCGCTGAGCGTCGCGCTGACGCTGGCGCTGGGCTTCAAGCTGTTCTTCTGAGCACCCTTCTCATGGCACAGAACTTCGGATCCAAGCGCATCGTCGTCGGTGCGCACTACGGCCTGCGCGACTGGCTTGCGCAGCGCATCACCGCGGCGCTGATGGCGCTGTTCACCCTCGCGCTGATCGTGCAGGTGCTGCTGCCCGGCGAGATGGGCTACGACAAGTGGGCCGGCATCTTCAGCCGGCAGTGGATGAAGGTGCTGACCTTCGTCGTCATCGTTTCGCTCCTGTACCACGTATGGGTGGGCATGCGCGATGTCTGGATGGACTACGTGAAGCCGGTGGGCATCAAGCTCGCGCTGCAGGTGTTCACGATCGTCTGGCTGGTGGGCTGTGCGGGCTGGGCCATCCAGGTCCTTTGGAGACTCTGATTCCATGACTTCCACCAACGTCTCGAAGCGCAAGTTCGACGTCGTCATCGTCGGTGCCGGCGGTTCCGGCATGCGCGCCTCGCTGCAGCTCGCCCGCGCCGGATTGAACGTCGCCGTGCTGTCCAAGGTGTTCCCGACGCGCTCGCACACCGTCGCTGCGCAGGGCGGCATCGGCGCCTCGCTGGGCAACATGTCCGAGGACAACTGGCACTACCACTTCTTCGACACCGTCAAGGGCTCCGACTGGCTCGGCGACCAGGACGCGATCGAGTTCATGTGCCGCGAAGCGCCGAAGGTCGTCTACGAGCTCGAGCACTTCGGCATGCCGTTCGACCGCAACCCCGACGGCACCATCTACCAGCGCCCGTTCGGCGGCCACACCGCCAACTACGGCGAGAAGCCGGTGCAGCGCGCCTGCGCCGCGGCCGACCGCACCGGCCACGCGATGCTGCACACGCTGTACCAGCAGAACGTCAAGTCGCGCACCAATTTCTTCGTCGAGTGGATGGCGCTCGATCTGATCCGCGACGCCGAGGGCGACGTGGTCGGCGTCACCGCGCTCGAGATGGAGACCGGCGAGCTGCACATCTTCGAGGCGAAGACCGTGCTGCTGGCCACCGGCGGCGCCGGGCGCATTTTCGCGGCCAGCACCAACGCCTTCATCAACACGGGCGACGGCCTGGGCATGGCGGCGCGTGCCGGCATCCCGCTGGAAGACATGGAGTTCTGGCAGTTCCACCCGACCGGCGTGCACAACGCCGGCGTGCTGCTCACCGAAGGCTGCCGCGGCGAAGGCGCGATCCTGCGCAACAGCAGCGGCGAGCGTTTCATGGAGCGCTACGCGCCCACGCTGAAGGACCTCGCGCCGCGCGACTTCGTCTCGCGCTGCATGGACCAGGAGATCAAGGAAGGGCGCGGCTGCGGTCCGAACAAGGACTACATCCAGCTCGACATGACCCACCTGGGCGCCGAGACGATCATGAAGCGCCTGCCCAGCGTGTTCGAGATCGGCCACAACTTCGCCAACGTCGACATCACGAAGGAGCCGATCCCCGTGGTGCCGACCATCCACTACCAGATGGGCGGCATCCCGACCAACATCCACGGCCAGGTGGTGGTGCCGAAGAACGGCAGCCCGAACGCGGTGGTCAACGGCCTGTATGCGGTGGGCGAATGCTCCTGCGTGAGCGTGCACGGCGCGAACCGCCTGGGCACCAATTCGCTGCTCGACCTGCTGGTGTTCGGCCGTGCCGCCGGCAACCACATCGTCGACAGCGCGCTGAAGACGAAGGGCCACAAGGCGCTGCCGGCCGATGCGGCCGACCAGACACTGGCACGCCTGGCGCGATTCGAGAAGAGCAGCGGCGGCGAATACGCCCAGGACGTCGCCAACGATCTGCGCCGCGCGATGCAGCAGCATGCCGGCGTGTTCCGCACCCAGGCCTCGATGGACGAGGGCGTGGAGAAGGTCAAGGCGATCGCCGAGCGCGCCAAGAGCATCCACCTGGCCGACAAGTCGAAGGTCTTCAACACGGCGCGCATCGAGGCGCTCGAGGTCGAGAACCTGATGGAATGCGCGCTGGCCACGATGGTTTCGGCCGCGGCCCGCCACGAGAGCCGCGGTGCGCACACCGTCAACGACTACGGCGACAGCGCCGAGTACCCGAACGGCCGCAACGACGCCACCTGGATGAAGCACACGCTGTGGTACAGCGAAGGCAACCGGCTCGACTACAAGCCGGTGAACCTGCAGCCGCTGACGGCCGAGTCGATTCCGCCCAAGGTGCGCACGTTCTAGTGCGCAGCTTCATGAGCTCACTTCGCACGTTCTGATTCCTGAAAGATCTAAATGACCAAGCGTGTCTTCCAGATCTACCGCTACGACCCCGACACCGACGCCAAGCCGCGCATGCAGACCCTCGAGGTCGAGCTCGACGGCAGCGAGCGCATGCTGCTCGACGCGCTGATGAAGCTGAAGGCGGTCGACCCGACGCTGAGCTTCCGCCGTTCCTGCCGCGAAGGCGTTTGCGGCTCGGACGCGATGAACATCAACGGCAAGAACGGCCTGGCCTGCCTGACCAACATGCGCACGCTGCCCGGCGTGGTGGTGCTCAAGCCGCTGCCCGGCCTGCCCGTGATCCGCGACCTGATCGTGGACATGACGCAGTTCTTCAAGCAGTACCACTCGATCAAGCCCTACCTCGTCAACGACGAGCAGGCGCCCGACAAGGAACGCCTGCAGTCGCCCGAAGAGCGCGACGAGCTGAACGGCCTGTACGAGTGCATCCTGTGTGCGAGTTGTTCGACCAGCTGCCCGAGCTTCTGGTGGAACCCGGACAAGTTCGTCGGCCCGGCCGGCCTGCTGCAGGCCTATCGCTTCATCGCCGACAGCCGCGACCAGGACACCGCCGGCCGCCTCGACAACCTCGAGGACCCGTACCGCCTGTTCCGCTGCCACACCATCATGAACTGCGTCGATGTCTGCCCGAAGGGCTTGAACCCGACCAAGGCGATCGGCAAGATCAAGGAACTGATGGTCCGCCGCGCGGTGTGATCACTGGCCTGCCATGCCCGAGCTGATCGACGAACGAGCACTCTCGAAGCTGCGCTGGCGCTGCCGGCGCGGCCTGCTCGAGAACGACCTGTTCGTCGAGCGCTTCTTCGCGCGCAGCGAAGGGCGCGTCACCGAGCAGCAGGCGTCGGGCATGGTCGCGCTGATGGACCTGGCCGACAACGACCTGCTCGACCTGCTGCTGCGCCGCCGTGAGCCCGAAGGCGAGCTGTTGCGCGATGACGTGATCGAGGTGCTGGGCATGATGCGGTCGCCGCAGTTCAGCGTCGAACAAGAAGATCAAGGGCCGTTTCGAGCCCGCGTGGTGGAGACAAACCCGGCCACACCCCCGACCCGCCATTCAAGGAACGACCATGACTCCGTCTGACGTGAAAGCCACCCTGTCATTCTCGGACGGCAGCCCGAGCATGGATCTGCCGATCTACAAGGGCACCATCGGTCCCGACGTGATCGACATCCGCAAGCTGTACGCACAGACCGGCAAGTTCACCTACGACCCCGGCTTCCTGTCGACCGCCGCCTGCCAGTCGACCATCACCTACATCGACGGCGACAAGGGCGAGCTGCTGTACCGCGGCTACCCGATCGAGCAGCTCGCGACCAACTGCGACTACCTCGAGACCTGCTACCTGCTGCTCAACGGCGAATTGCCGAACCCGAGCCAGAAGTCGACCTTCACCAAGCTTGTGACCAACCACACCATGGTCAACGAGCAGATGCAGTTCTTCCTGCGCGGATTCCGCCGTGATGCGCACCCGATGGCCATCATGACCGGCCTGGTCGGCGCGCTGTCGGCCTTCTATCACGACAGCACGGACATCCACAACGCGGAGCACCGCTCGATCTCGGCGATCCGCCTGATCGCGAAGATGCCCACGCTGGTGGCGATGGCCTACAAGTACACCGTCGGGCAGCCCTACATCTATCCGAAGAACGACCTGTCGTACGCGGGCAACTTCATGCGCATGATGTTCGCGACGCCCTGCGAGGAGTACGTGCCGAACGACGTGCTGGTCCGCGCGATGGACCGCATCTTCATCCTGCATGCCGACCACGAGCAGAACGCCTCCACCTCGACGGTGCGCCTGTGCGGCTCGTCGGGCACCAACCCGTTCGCCGCCATCGCGGCCGGCGTGGCCTGCCTCTGGGGCCCGGCTCACGGCGGCGCCAACGAGGCGGCGCTGAACATGCTGGAAGACGTGCAGAAGATGGGCGGCGTCGAGAAGATCGGCGAATTCATCAAGCAGGTGAAGGACAAGAACTCCAACGTCAAGCTGATGGGCTTCGGCCACCGCGTCTACAAGAACTACGACCCGCGCGCCAAGCTGATGCGCGAGACCTGCCACGAGGTGCTCGACGCACTGGGCCTGCACAACGACCCGATCTTCAAGCTCGCCATGGCGCTCGAGAAGATCGCCCTCGAGGACGACTACTTCGTGTCGCGCAAGCTCTACCCGAACGTCGACTTCTACTCGGGCATCGTGCAGCGCGCCATTGGCATCCCGGTGTCGCTGTTCACGGCGATCTTCGCGCTGGCCCGCACGGTGGGCTGGATCGCGCAGCTCAACGAGATGATCGGCGACCCGGAGTACAAGATCGGCCGTCCGCGCCAGCTGTTCCACGGCTCGACCCGTCGCGACGTCACGTCGCTGTCGCAGCGCGGCTGATCAGCGCGCTCGCCGGCAAGGCCCCCGCACGCAAGTGCCGGGGCCTTTCTCATGCGCCTAAAATCACGGGTTCCCCGCGACCCGCCGCGAATCGCCATGCCACGCACCCTGTACGACAAGCTCTGGGACGAACACGTCGTCCACACCGAGGAAGACGGCACCTCGGTGCTCTACATCGACCGCCACCTGGTGCATGAAGTGACCAGCCCGCAGGCTTTCGAGGGCCTGCGCCTGGCCGGCCGCAAGCCTTGGCGCGTCAGCTCGATCGTGGCCACCGCCGACCACAACACGCCGACCACCGGCTGGGAACTCGGCTACGACGGCATCACCGACCCGATCTCCAAGCAGCAGGTCACCACGCTGAACGCCAATATCAAGGCCTTCGGCGCGGCGGCGTTCTTCCCGTTCCTCGACAAGCGGCAGGGCATCGTGCACGTGATCGGGCCGGAGCAGGGCGCCACGCTGCCGGGCATGACGGTCGTCTGCGGCGACTCGCACACCTCGACGCACGGCGCCTTCGGCGCGCTGGCGCACGGCATCGGCACCAGCGAGGTCGAGCATGTGCTGGCCACGCAGACGCTGCTGGCCAAGAAGGCGAAGAACATGCTCGTGCGCGTCGACGGTACGCTCGCGCGCGGCTGCTCCGCCAAGGACATCGTGCTGGCCATCATCGGCCGCATCGGCACCGCCGGCGGCACCGGCTACACCATCGAGTTCGGCGGCACCGCGATCCGTGCGCTGAGCATGGAAGGCCGCATGACGGTGTGTAACATGGCCATCGAGGCGGGCGCGCGCGCCGGCCTCGTGGCCGTCGACGAGACGACGATCGCCTACGTGAAGGGCCGGCCGTTCTCGCCCACCGGGCTCGAGTGGGAGCAGGCAGCGGCCTACTGGCGCACGCTGCGCTCCGACGACGATGCCGCCTGGGACGCGGTGGTCGAACTCGACGCCGCACAGATCCGCCCGCAGGTCACCTGGGGCACCTCGCCGGAGATGGTGCTGTCCATCGAGGAGCGCGTGCCCGACCCCGATCGCGAGAAGGACGCCAACAAGCGCGGCGCGATGGAGCGCGCGCTGCAGTACATGGCGCTGGAGCCGAACAAGCCGATCGCCGACATCCGCATCGACAAGGTGTTCATCGGCTCGTGCACCAACTCCCGCATCGAGGATCTGCGTGAGGCCGCCGCCGTGGTGCGCCGGCTCGGCGGCCGCGTCGCCTCGACGGTGAAGCTGGCCCTGGTGGTGCCGGGCTCCGGCCTGGTGAAGGCGCAGGCCGAGCGCGAAGGGCTGGACAAGGTGTTCGTCGCGGCCGGCTTCGAGTGGCGCGAGCCCGGCTGCTCGATGTGCCTGGCCATGAACTCCGACCGTCTCGAGCCCGGCGAGCGCTGCGCCTCGACCTCCAACCGCAATTTCGAAGGCCGCCAAGGCGCCGGCGGCCGTACCCACCTGGTCAGCCCGGCGATGGCCGCGGCGGCCGCCATCGAAGGCCATTTCGTCGACGTCCGGCGCATCGCCTGACGAGCCCCTACTGCAAAGGAGACACGCCATGAAGCGCACCCTGTTCGTCCTGATGGCCTCGCTGTACCTGCTGGCCGGCTGCAACACCATCGAGGGCCTCGGCAAGGACATCAAGACCGGCGGCGAGAAGGTCGAAGAAGCCGCGAAGAAGAAGTAGGCGCCGGCCATGCAAGCTTTCCGATTGCACAGGGGCCTGGTCGCGCCGCTGGACCGCGAGAACGTCGACACCGACGCGATCATCCCGAAGCAGTTCCTCAAGTCGATCCAGCGCAGCGGATTCGGCCCGAACCTGTTCGACGAGTGGCGCTACCTCGACCGCGGCGAACCCGGGCAGGACCCGGCCACGCGCCGGCCCAACCCCGACTTCGTGCTCAACCAGCCGCGCTACAAGGGCGCGTCGATCCTGATCGCGCGCAAGAACTTCGGCTGCGGCTCGTCGCGCGAGCACGCGCCCTGGGCGCTCGACCAATTTGGCTTTCGCGCCATCATCGCGCCGAGCTACGCCGACATCTTCTTCAGCAACTGCTTCAAGAACGGCCTGCTGCCCATCGTGCTGCCCGAGCACCAGGTGGCGGCGTTGTTCGACGAGGTCGCGGCCTTCGTCGGCTACGAACTGACCATAGACCTCGAGCGCCAGGTGGTGATCAAGGCCGATGGCACCGAGCTGCCCTTCGAGGTGCAGCCGTTCCGCAAGTTCTGCCTGCTCGGCGGATTCGACGACATCGGCCTGACGCTGCGCCATGCCGACAAGATCCGCAGCTTCGAGGCCGAGCGCCTGCTGAAGAAGCCCTGGCTCGCCCACACCCTCTGAGAAGGACATTCTTTTGAAGATCGCCATCCTGCCGGGCGACGGCATCGGAACCGAGATCGTCGCGCAAGCCGTGCGCGCGATGCAGTGCCTCGACCTGCGTTTCGAGACCGAGACCGCCGCCGTGGGCGGCGCCGCTTACGAAGCGCACGGCCACCCGCTGCCCGAGGCGACGCTGAAGCTCGCCAAGGAAGCCGACGCGGTGCTGTTCGGTGCCGTGGGCGACTGGAAGTACGACAAGCTCGAGCGCGCGCTGCGCCCCGAGCAGGCGATCCTCGGGTTGCGCAAGAACCTCGGCCTGTTCGCCAACTTCCGACCGGCGATCTGCTACGAGCAGCTCACCCACGCATCGAGCCTGAAGCCCGAGCTGGTGGCGGGGTTGGACATCCTCATCATCCGCGAGTTGACCGGCGATATCTATTTCGGCCAGCCCCGCGGCCGGCGCGAGGCGCCGGACGGCCCGTTCAAGGGCGCGCCCGAAGCCTTCGACACCATGCGCTACACGCGCCCGGAGATCGAGCGTATCGCCCACGTGGCCTTCCAGGCGGCGCGCAAGCGCAGCAAGCGCGTCACCAGCGTCGACAAGGCCAACGTGCTGGAGACCTTCCAGTTCTGGAAGGACGTGGTCACCGAGGTCCACGCGCAGTACCCCGACATCGAGCTCGACCACATGTACGTGGACAACGCAGCGATGCAGCTCGTCAAGGCGCCCAAGCGCTTCGACGTGGTGGTCACCGGCAACATGTTCGGCGACATCCTGTCCGACGAGGCGGCCATGCTGACCGGCTCGATCGGCATGCTGCCGTCGGCCTCGCTGAACGAGGCGGGCCGCGGCCTGTACGAACCCAGCCACGGCAGCGCCCCCGACATCGCCGGTAAGGATCTTGCAAACCCGCTGGCTACAATCCTGTCCGTGGCCATGATGCTCCGCTTCTCCCTGAACCAGCCCGAGGCTGCCGACCGCATCGAGTCGGCGGTCCAGCATGTGCTCGCGTCGGGGCTGCGCACGGCAGACATCTGGTCCGAGGGCACCACCAAGGTCGGCACGCGCGCCATGGGCGACGCCGTGGTTGCCGCGCTCTCGGGCACGACCATCAAAACCATTACCAAGGGCTAGTTCAGCTCCGGTTCGTTTCGCCCCCATCCCCCGGCGACACGACCCGGGGGATGCAAGAGTTTCCAGACACTTTCTGAAAGGGCGACGACGATGAGACTCACGGGATTGGTCGGTTGGCGCGGCATGGTCGGCTCCGTGCTGATGGACCGCATGCAGGCGGAAGGCGACTTCGCACACATCGAGCCGGTGTTCTTCAGCACCAGCAACGCCGGCGGTGCCGCGCCGTCGATGGCGAAGAACGAGACGAAGCTCAAGGACGCCTACGACATCGAGGCGCTCAAGCGCTGCGAGATCATCATCAGCGCCCAGGGCGGCGACTACACCACCGAGGTGTTCCCCAAGCTGCGCGCCGCCGGCTGGACGGGTCACTGGATCGACGCGGCCTCGACGCTGCGCATGAAGGACGACGCCGTCATCGTGCTCGACCCGGTGAACCTGCCCGTCATCAAGAACGCGCTGTCCAAGGGCGGCCGCAACTGGATCGGCGGCAACTGCACCGTCAGCTGCATGCTGATGGGCGTGGGCGCGCTGTACAAGGCCGGGCTCGTCGAGTGGATGAGCACCATGACCTACCAGGCCGCGTCGGGCGGCGGCGCGCAGCACATGCGCGAGCTGCTGACGCAGTTCGGCACGCTGAACGCCGAAGTCCGGCCGTTGCTCGACGACCCGAAGAGCGCCATCCTCGAGATCGACCGGCGCATCGTGGCGAAGCAGCGCGATCTTTCCGAGGCCGAGACCGCCAACTTTGGCGTGCCGCTGGGCGGTTCGCTGATTCCCTGGATCGACAAGGATCTGGGCAATGGCGTCAGCCGCGAGGAGTGGAAGGGCGGCGCCGAAACGAACAAGATCCTCGGGCAGGGCGAAGGCTTCGGCACCGCCGCCGTGCCGGTCGACGGCTTCTGCGTGCGCATCGGAGCCATGCGCTGCCACAGCCAGGCGCTGATGTTCAAGCTCAAGAAAGACATGCCGCTGGCCGATGTGGAAGCCATGATCGCGGCCGACAATGCCTGGGTGAAGGTGGTTCCCAACACGCGCGAGGCCTCCATGAAGGACCTCACGCCAGTGGCCGTCACTGGCACGCTGGCGATTCCGGTAGGCCGCATCCGGCACATGGCGATGGGGCCGCAGTACCTGGGTGCGTTCACCATTGGCGACCAATTGCTCTGGGGTGCAGCCGAGCCGCTGCGTCGCATGTTGCGCATTCTGGTCGACGCTTGATGAAGCTGGCGCGCCACACACTGGTCATGGCCCGTTGGCGCGCTGCAACATTTGTCACACGAACCCGCTCCGAACGCTGCACAGGACGAACGTCAGCCAATGCATGAGCTTGTCTTCGTATCCTCTTGATGTTATTGTGATTTCCATCTCTTCGCGCGAGGTGCGGATGTTCCGTGCCGGTGACCTTGTCGACAGCGGCGGGCAGGTTTCGCGCCCCGCTCGGTCCTATTGGGAGACGCCTTGAAACGAAACTCGACCTTCTCAGGGCGTCTCGCCCTGACCGGTGTGGCTGCAGCCGCCCTCTGGCTCGCCGCATCGAATGCGTACGCGCTGGGTCTGGGCAGGCTTTCCGTGCAATCGGCACTGGGCGAGGCGCTGCGGGCCGAGATCGACGTCACCAGTCTCACGCCCGAGGAGGCCTCCAGCCTGCGCGTGCGTGTGGCGCCGCCCGAGGCCTACCGCGCCGCGGGTGTCGACTACAACAACGTGCTGCCAGTCACGCAGGTCGAACTGCAGCGCCGCGGCGACGGCCGTCCGTATCTGCGGGTCACCAGCGATCGCGCGGTGCAGGAGCCCTTCGTCGACGTGATCCTCGAGATCTCGTGGTCGACCGGTCGCCTGGTGCGCGAGTACACGATGCTGTTCGACCCGGCGACGATGGCGCGCGCGCCGGCGCCGACCGCTCCGGCCACGGCGCCTTCGATCGCCGCCGCACCTCCGGCGCCAGTGGCCCCGGCGCCTGCGCGTCGCCCGGCCGTTGAGCCGCGCCAGGCCGCTGTGGCCGCGCCGACCACTTCAGCCGCTGCGCCGGCCGCGCCGTCGCCGGTTGGAGCCGACGAGTACAAGGTCCGCCAGGGCGACACCCTGTCGCGCATCGCGGGCAAGACTCAGCGTGCTGGCGTGTCCCTCGACCAGATGCTGGTCTCGCTCTACCGCGCCAACCCCGAGGCTTTCGTTGAAAGCAACATGAACCGGCTGAAGGCCGGTGTCGTGCTCGCAGTCCCCAGCGCCGAGGAGGCGAAGGCCGTGCCGACGGCCGAAGCGCGCCAGGTGATCCAGGCACAGAGCGCCGACTTCGGGGCCTATCGCCAGCGCCTGGCCGGCGCGGTACCGGCCGCCAAGGACACGGGCAGCACGCGTCAGGCGGCGGGCAAGGTCCAGACGGAGGTGCAGGATCGGAAGTCCGCGGCTGCGCCTGCGCCCGACAAGCTGACGCTGAGCAAGGGTGCTGCAGCCAAGGCAGGCGCTGAAGATCAGATCGCAAAGAGCGGAGAGAAGAAAGACGTTTCGACCCGCGTGGCCGAACTGTCCAAGAACGTGGCCGAGCTGAAGAAACTCGGCGCCGAGGCCGCCAAGGCGTCGGTGCCTGCGACGGCAGCAACCCCTGCCGCACCGGTGGCCGCCAAACCCGTCGTGCCCGCGGCGGCCTCGGTTCCTGCCGTGGTGGCAACGCCTGCGGTGAAGCCCGCGGCACCCGCTTCGGTGCCCGCGCCGGCCGTGGCGGCTGCGCCGGCCCCGGTGGCTTCGGCCGCGGTGGCCGCTGCACCCGCATCGGTGCCCGTGGCAGCTCCGGTGTCCGCCCCTGTCGTCGCGGCGGCTTCAGCGCCGGCTTCGGCACCGATCGTGGCCGCTGCGCCTGCCGCCTCCGTGGCCCGGCCGGCCCTCCCGAAACCGGCGCCGGTCGTCGTTTCGCAGGAAGAGCCGGGGTTCCTGGGTTCGCTGCTCGATGACAACCCGCTGGCGCTGGCGCTGGGCGGTGGCCTGATCGCGTTGCTGGCCGGTTTCGGCATCTACCGCTTCACGCGTCGTTCGAAAAAGGACAGCGGCGAAACCTCGTTCCTCGAGAGCCGTCTGCAGCCCGACTCCTTCTTTGGCGCCAGCGGTGGCCAGCGCATCGACACGCGCGACGCCGGCGGCAACTCGTCGTCGATGAGCTACTCGCTGAGCCAGCTCGACGCGATTGGCGACGTCGACCCGGTCGCCGAGGCGGATGTCTACCTCGCCTACGGGCGCGACCTGCAGGCCGAAGAGATCCTCAAGGAAGCGATGCGCGGCAACCCCGAGCGCATGGCGATCCGCACCAAGCTGCTCGAGGTCTACGCCAAGCGCCGCGACACCAAGGGCTTCGAACTGCTGGCCACGCAGCTCTATTCGCTGACGCAAGGGCAGGGCGAGGACTGGGCCAAGGCCCAGGAACTCGGCATGCAGATCGACCCCGAGAATCCGCTCTATCAGCCTGGCGGAGCACCGGCCGGCGGGGCGGCTGCAGCCGGCCAGATGGTCGAGGCGCTGGGTGCCAGCACGATGCCGCAGTCGGTACTGCCGTCGCCGTCTCAGTTCAACGCCTCCATCATCGATTCGATGCCTGCCGGTGGCGCCGATGTGGATCTGGACCTCGACCTGGGCGGCGTTGCGCCGGGCCCGACCGAACCTGCCCCGCTGCAAGCCACACAGACGCTGGCTTCCGCCGCACCGTCGGGCAATTCGATGGACTTCGATTCGCCGATGACGGATCTGACGTTGCCCGACATCGCGCCTGCCGCGCCGGCGGCGATGCCCGCCGGCAGCCCGTCGGTCGAGTTCGACCTCGCCGGCATCTCGCTCGATCTCGACCTCCCGGCTGGTGGCGCAGCCGCGTCGCCCACCGGGCCGACCACGGTGCCTTCGGGCTTCGGCGAATCGGGCCTGTCGGGCTTCGACGAGGACGACGTCGGCGATCCGCTGTCGCGCAAACTCGAACTGGCGGAGGAGTTCCGCCAGATCGGCGACATGGAAGGCGCCCGCGACCTGCTGCAGGAAGTGGTGTCCAAGGCTTCGGGCTCGCTGAAGTCCAAGGCCCAGGGCATGCTTGAGCAGCTCGGCTGACGCGCTGCGGCGCCTAGGCGCCGGCGCCGGCGCCGGCCAGTGAGCCTGCCGTGAGGGTTGCGCTCGGGGTCAGCTACCGCGGAACCGCCTACCAGGGCTGGCAGAGCCAGCCCGGTGGGCGCACTGTCCAGGATCAGCTCGAACTGGCCCTGGCTCAATTCCTCGATGCACCGGTGCGCGTGATGTGTGCCGGCCGCACCGATGCCGGCGTGCACGCGTTGAACCAGGTGGTCCACCTGGACTGCGAGGCGCAGCGCGAGCCCTTCTCCTGGCTGCGCGGCACCAATCGTTTTCTTCCGGAAGACATCGCCGTGCAGTGGTGCCGCCCGGTTGACGAGCACTTCCACGCCCGCAACAGCGCGCGAGGCCGCCGCTACGTGTACGTGCTGCGCGAGTCGCCGGTGCGTGCCTCGCTCGAGGCAGGGCTGGTGGGCTGGAGCTTCCGCCCGCTCGACGAGGCGGCACTGAAGGCGGCCTCTCAGCGCCTGATCGGCGAACACGACTTCACGGCGTTCCGCTCTGCAGAGTGCCAGGCCGCTTCTCCGGTCAAGACGATTCGCGAGATCCGCATCGGGCGGCGCGGTTCGTACTGGCGCTTCGAGTTCGACGCCAATGCCTTCCTCCACCACATGGTGCGCAACATCATGGGCTGCCTCGTGGCCGTGGGCACCGGCTCGCGCGACGCAGACTGGCTGACTGCGGTGCTGCAATCGCGCGACCGCAGCCTGGCCGCGCCGACATTCGCGCCTGGCGGCCTGTACTTCGTCGGGCCGTACTACGATGCGGCCCTCCAACTGCCCGAAGCTACGGCGGCGATGGACTGGCTGCCCTGATACCTGTCACCTCACGCATGACTCAGCGAACCCGCATCAAGATCTGCGGCCTCACCCGCGAAGCCGACGTCGACGCGGCCGTGCAGGCAGGTGCCGACGCGGTCGGCTTCGTGCTCTACGACAAGAGCCAGCGCCATGTCAGCCCGGCGCGGGCGGCAGAGTTGGCCCGGCGCCTGCCGCCCTTCGTGACGCCGGTGGCGCTGCTGGTCAATGCTTCCGATGCCGAAGTCGACGCGTGCATCGCTGCGCTCCCTCTGGCGCTGCTGCAGTTCCATGGCGACGAGGCGCCGCAGCGCTGCGACGAGACGTCGCGGCCCTACCTGCGGGCTGCCCGTATGAGCGAAGGCTTCGATTTGCTAGACTTCGCCAAGCAGTTCTCGAACGCCCAGGCCATCCTGCTCGACGCGCACGTCGAGGGTTTCGGCGGCGGCGGAAAGGTATTCGATTGGTCGCTCATTCCCGCAAACGTGCCCTCTCCAGTCGTTTTGTCTGGTGGGTTGCATGCCGGAAATGTGATCGAAGGCATTCTTCAGGTGCGGCCCTGGGCCGTTGACGTGAGTTCCGGCGTGGAAGCTGCCAAGGGCATCAAGGATGCCGCGCTGATCCGCCGCTTCTGCGATGCCGTGCGCGAAGCCGATGCACGCATCGCCATCTCCGAATCCTGAATCCTTCTCCACCATGTTGAACTACCAGCAACCCGATGCCCGGGGGCACTTCGGCGTGTACGGCGGCACCTTCGTCGCCGAGACGCTGATCCACGCCCTTGACGAACTCAAGCAGGCCTACGACGAGGCGCGCAACGACCCGGCGTTCATGGCCGAGTTCCGATCCGAACTCGCGCATTTCGTCGGCCGGCCGAGTCCCGTCTACCATGCCGCGCGCCTGAGCCGCGAGCTCGGCGGTGCACAGATCTACCTCAAGCGCGAGGACCTGAACCACACCGGCGCGCACAAGGTGAACAACACGATCGGCCAGGCCATGCTCGCGCGCCGCATGGGCAAGCCGCGCGTGATCGCCGAGACCGGTGCCGGCCAGCACGGGGTGGCCACGGCCACCATCTGTGCGCGCTACGGCATGGAGTGCGTGGTCTACATGGGCAGTGAAGACGTCAAGCGCCAGTCGCCCAACGTCTACCGCATGCACCTGCTGGGCGCCACGGTGGTGCCGGTCGAAAGCGGCTCGAAGACCCTGAAAGATGCGCTCAACGAAGCGTTGCGCGACTGGGTCACCAACGTCGAGCGCACTTTCTACATCATCGGCACGGTGGCCGGCCCGCACCCGTACCCGATGATGGTGCGCGACTTCCAGCGGGTCATCGGCGACGAGTGCCTGGTGCAGATGCCCGAGATGATCGGCCGCCAGCCGGATGCCGTGATCGCCTGCGTGGGCGGCGGCAGCAATGCGATGGGCATCTTCTATCCGTACATCGAGCATGAAGGCACGCGGCTGATCGGCGTCGAGGCCGCCGGGCAGGGCCTGGACAGCGGCAAGCATGCCGCGTCGCTGTCGGCCGGCACGCCCGGTGTGCTGCACGGCAACCGCACCTACCTGCTGCAGGACGCGAACGGCCAGATCACCGAGACGCATTCGATCTCCGCTGGCCTGGACTACCCCGGCGTCGGCCCCGAGCATGCGTACCTGAAGGACATCGGCCGCGCCGAGTACGTCGGCATCACCGACGACGAGGCGCTGTCCGCCTTCCACCGGCTGTGCCGCACCGAGGGCATCATCCCTGCGCTCGAATCGAGCCATGCCGTGGCCCATGCCATGAAGATGGCGCCGACGATGCGCAGCGATCAACACCTGCTCGTCAACCTCTCGGGTCGTGGCGACAAGGACATCGGCACCGTCGCCGACCTGTCGGGCGCCGAGTTCTACTGCCGGCCTTCGTGCCGCGGGCAGACCGTCAAGGGCGGTGCCCGATGAGCCGCATTGCCGCCACCTTCACCGCGCTGCAGGCGCGTGGCCGCAAGGCGCTGATTCCCTACGTCACGGCGGGCGACCCGTACGCCGATGCCACGGCCGACATCATGGTCGCGATGGCGAAGGCCGGCGCCGATGTGATCGAGCTCGGCGTGCCGTTCTCGGACCCGATGGCCGATGGCCCGGTGATCCAGAAGGCCTCCGAACGGGCGCTTGCCCGTGGCATCGGCATGCCGCAGGTGCTCGACGCCGTGCGCGCGTTCCGCCAACGCGACGATCGAACGCCGGTGGTGCTGATGGGCTACGCCAACCCGATCGAGCGATACGGCGTCGACCGCTTCGTGGTCGATGCGAAGGCGGCCGGCGTCGATGGCGTGCTCGTCGTCGACTATCCGCCGGAAGAGTGCGAAGCCTTCGCCGCCACGCTGCGTGGTGCCGGCCTGGACATGATCTTCCTTCTGGCACCCACCTCGACCGAACAGCGCATCCGCGATGTCGGGCGCATGGCCAGCGGCTATGTCTACTACGTGTCGCTGAAGGGCGTGACGGGTGCCGGGCACCTCGACATCGCCGCAGTGGCCGACATGGTGCCGCGCATCAAGCAACACGTGAAGCTGCCCGTCGGCGTGGGTTTCGGCATCCGCGACGCGAAGACCGCTCGTGCGGTGGCGGACGTCTCGGACGCGGTGGTCATCGGTTCGGCCCTCGTTCAACTGCTCGAGACGCGCGAGCGTGGCAACGTGGCTGCGGCCGCGGCCGACTTCATCGGCGGCATCCGCGCCGCCCTCGATTCGTGAAAGGAACGGCACCATGAGCTGGCTGGAAAAACTGCTGCCCCCGAAGATCCAGCAGACCGACCCGAGCGAACGCCGCACGGTGCCGGAAGGGCTGTGGATCAAGTGCCCCTCGTGCGAGACGGTGCTCTACAAGACCGATCTCGAGCAGAACATCAACGTCTGCCCGAAATGCGGCCACCACCATCGCATCGGCGCGCGTGCGCGGCTCGATGCTTTCCTCGACCCGGAGGGCCGCTACGAGATCGGCCAGGAGGTGCTGCCGGTCGACGCACTCAAGTTCAAGGACAGCAAGAAGTACCCCGAACGGCTGAAGGACGCGCTCGAAGCCACCGGCGAAACCGACGCGCTGGTGGTGATCGGCGGCGCCGTGATGAGCGTGCCCATCGTGGCCGCCTGCTTCGAGTTCGACTTCATGGGCGGCTCGATGGGCTCGGTGGTCGGTGAACGATTCGTGCGCGGCGTCGAGACGGCGGTCGAGCAGAAGACGCCCTTCGTCAGCTTCACGGCCACCGGCGGCGCGCGCATGCAGGAAGGCCTGCTGAGCCTGCTGCAGATGGCCAAGACCAACGCGGCACTGACGCGGCTGGCCAAGGCCCGGTTGCCCTACATCAGCGTCCTGACCGATCCGACAATGGGCGGTGTCTCGGCCAGTTTCGCCTTCATGGGTGACGTGGTCATCGCCGAGCCGAAGGCGCTGATCGGTTTCGCCGGCCCGCGTGTGATCGAGAACACCGTGCGCGAGAAGCTGCCCGAAGGCTTCCAGCGCGCCGAGTTCCTGATCGGCACGGGCGCCATCGACATGATCATCGATCGCCGAGAGATGCGTTCGACGGTGGCGCGCTCGATCGCGATGCTGCAGGGCCTCAGCGCCGACGCCATCGCCTGATTCGACTCAGAGGGGCCGTGGCTGCCCGCAGCGTGCGGGCATGTCGGCAAGCACCATGACTCCGAGCACACTCGACCAGTGGCTCGCGCACTGCGCGGCCATGCATCCGACCGAGATCGACCTGTCGCTGGAGCGTGTGGTCGAGGTGCGGGCGCGGCTGGGCATCGAGTTCAAGGTGCCGCTGATCACTGTGGCCGGCACCAACGGCAAGGGGTCGACCTGCGCCATGCTGGAGGCCATTGCGCTGCAGGCCGGCTACCGCGTCGGCCTGTATGCCAAACCGCACCTGGTGCATTTCGAGGAGCGCTGCCGCGTCGATGGCCGCATGGTCGATGCGGCGCAACTGCTGCCGCATTTCGAGGCCGTGGAGGCGGCCCGGCGCGAGATCACGCTGAGCATCTTCGAGTTCACGACGCTGGCGATCGTGCGCCTGCTGTCGCAGGCACCGCTGGACCTGGTGATTCTTGAGGTGGGCCTGGGCGGGCGCTTCGACGCGGTCAACGCCTTCGACGCCGATTGCGCGGTCATCACCAGCATCGACCTGGACCACATGGAGTTCCTCGGCCCCGACCGCGAGTCGATCGGGCGCGAGAAGGCCGGCATCATGCGCGCCGGCAAGCCGGTGGTCGTCAGCGACCCGTTGCCACCGCGCAGCGTGGTCGATCAGGCGGAGCAGATCGGCGCCGACCTGTGGCTGTTCGGCCGCGATTTCAACTATGCCGGCGACCGCCAGCAATGGAACTGGGCCGGCCGCGAGCGCCGCTACAACGGCCTGGCGTATCCGGCCCTGCGCGGCGCCAATCAACTGCTGAATGCCGCCGGCGCGCTGGCGGCGTTCGAGGCGATGCGCTCGGTGCTGCCCATCACCGCGCAGGCGGTGCGCAACGGCTTCGCGCTGGTCGAACTGCCCGGCCGTTTCCAGATCGTCGCCGGGCAGCCTACCCTGGTGCTGGATGTTGCACACAACCCGCACTCGGTGGCGGCGCTGGCGCAGAACCTCGATCAGATGGGCTTCCACCCCTGCACGCACGCGGTGTTCGGCGCCATGCGCGACAAGGACGTGGCGGCCATCATCGCGCGCATGGTGCCGCTCGTGGATTCATGGCATTTCACCGACCTGCCGCTGCCGCGAGCCGCGCGCGCGCAGGAACTGGCCGGGATCCACGCCACCAGCGGGGCCAAAGCTCCCGGGCCGGTGACGGTGCAGTGCCATCCGGACCCGCAGGCGGCGCTGGAGGCAGCACTGGCTGCAGCGGACCCCGCTGATAGAATCGTGGTCTTCGGATCGTTCTACACCGTCGGCGGCGTCTTGAAGGACGGCGTTCCCCGGCTCGGGGCGCGGCACGTCGGCTGAGCATCGCAGCAAGCGGCCGGCATCCTCGCGCAAGTGGGTGAGGCGCGCCGACCCTCATCGCCTAATCGCACCTGACGCATCGCATGGGTCTGCTGTCCATCTTCCAGCGCCGCAACAGCGGTGCAGACGTACCCCCCAGACCCACCGAGACGGGTGACGCGATCACGGCAGCCCGCACCCGTGCGCGCCGTCGGCTGATGGGCGCCGCGGTGCTGGTGATGGCCGGCGTGATCGGCTTTCCGCTGGTGTTCGAGACGCAGCCGCGGCCGATCCCGGTCGACATTCCCATCGAGATTCCGCGCAAGGATGGCGCGCCGGCGCTGCCCATGCCGCCGGCCCGGCCCGCCGCCACGAAGGCCTCGGCGCCGCTGGCCGTGCCGCGCGAGGAGGCACCGCCGCAAGTGGCAGTCGAAGTGCCGCGAGTGGCGGCTGCGCCAGCCAGCGCAGCGGTGACCAAGCCTGCCACTCCTGTGGTCGAACCGCCGAAGAAAGCCGTTGCCGAGACACGTCCACCTGCGGCGATACCGGCGCCGGCGCCCGAGTCTGCACGCGCGAAGGCACTGCTCGAAGGCAAGGAGTCCGCGAAACCGGCGGCGACCGCGGCCAAGCCCGACGCGGGTCGCTTTGTCGTGCAGGTGGGAGCTTTTGCCGATGCGACCGCCGCGCGCGAGATGCGCGGCAAGGTCGAGAGGCTGGGCCTGAAGAGCTACATGCAGGTCGTCGAGACCTCGAGCGGCAACCGCACGCGTGTACGTGCCGGCCCGTTCGATTCGCGCGACGAGGCCGAGAAGGCGCTCGCCAAGGCCAAGGCAGCCGGGCTCAACGCCGTGGTGCTGACCCTCTGACGGCGCGCCATGGACTTCTCCCAGATCGGTTGGGTCGACGCGGCCTTGATCGCGGTGCTGGTCATCTCGGTGATCGTCGGAGCGATTCGTGGCTTTGTGTTCGAGTTGCTGTCGCTGGTCGGTTGGGTCGCCGCATGGTTCGCCGCGCAATGGTTCTCGCCGGAGGTCGCCCCGCACATCCCGGTCGGGGCGAGCGGCTCGGCGCTGAATCTGGCAGTTTCCTTTGCCGTGGTCTTCATAGCCGCCTTGATCGTCTGGGCGATCGCGGCGCGGCTGATCCGGCTCGCCCTGCACGCCACGCCGCTGAGCATCGTCGACCGAGGCCTCGGCGTGGTTTTCGGCCTGCTGCGCGGCGTGGTGCTGCTGCTGGCGGTGGCGGTCGCGGTCGGGCTCACCCCGGCGGCCAAATCGATGGCCTGGCAACAATCGCGCGGTGCAGGCGTTCTGGCCGCGTTGCTCGAAGGTTTGATGCCGCTGCTGCCGACCCAGGTGGCAGGTCACCTTCGCCGTGCCTGACCGGCACGCTGCGATGAACAGGAGTTGATGACATGTGTGGCATCGTCGGTGTGATCTCCCGCTCGCCGGTCAACCAGCTGATCTACGACGCGCTGCTGCTGCTCCAGCACCGTGGGCAGGACGCGGCCGGCATCGTCACCATGCTGGGCACGAAGTGCTTCATGCACAAGGCGCGCGGCATGGTGCGCGACGTCTTCCGCACACGCAACATGCGGGGGCTGCCGGGCAACGTGGGCCTGGGACAGGTGCGCTATCCGACGGCCGGCAACGCCTACAGTGAAGAGGAGGCACAGCCCTTCTACGTCAACGCGCCGTTCGGCATCGTGCTGGTGCACAACGGCAACCTCACCAATGCGCAGGCGCTGAAGAAGGAACTCTTCGACATCGACCGACGCCACATCAACACCGAGAGCGACACCGAGGTGTTGATCAACGTGGTGGCCCACGAACTCGAGCAGGTGGCGCGCGACCTGCCGCTCACGCCTGAGTCGATCTTCCGGGCGGTGGGCGCGGTGCACAAGCGATTGAAGGGCTCCTACGCGGTCATCGCGCTGATCGCCGGCCATGGCCTGCTGGCCTTCCGTGACCCGTTCGGAATCCGGCCGCTGTGCTTCGGCGAGGCCGACACGCCCGATGGCCGCGAGACCATGGTGGCCAGCGAGTCGGTCGCGCTCGAAGGCACCGGGCACAAGCTGGTACGCGACGTGGCTCCCGGCGAAGCGGTGTTCATCGATCTCGCAGGCCGCGTGCATGCACAGCAATGCGCCGAGCACCCGAGCCTGAACCCCTGTATGTTCGAGTACGTCTACCTGGCCCGGCCCGACTCGGTGATGGACGGCGTGTCGGTCTACCAGGCGCGGCTGAACATGGGCGAGACGCTGGCGCAGCGTCTGATTTCCACCATGCCACCGAGCGAGATCGACGTGGTGATCCCGATCCCGGAGTCGAGCCGGCCGTCGGCCATGCAGCTCGCGCAGAAGATCGGCAAGCCCTACAGGGAAGGCTTCGTGAAGAACCGCTATGTCGGCCGCACCTTCATCATGCCGGGGCAGGGCATGCGCAAGAAGTCGGTGCGCCAGAAGCTCAATGCCATCGCGTCGGAGTTCAAGGGGCGCAACGTGCTGCTGGTCGACGACTCCATCGTCCGCGGCACGACCTCCAAGGAGATCGTCCAGATGGCGCGGGACGCTGGCGCGCGCAAAGTCTTCATGGCCTCGGCTGCGCCGCCGGTGCGCTTCCCGAACGTCTATGGCATCGACATGCCGACCAAGGACGAACTGATCGCGCACAACCGCAGCAACGAGGAGATTCGCCAGTACATCGGCGCCGATGCCCTCATCTACCAGGACGTGGCGGCGATGAAGAAGGTGGTTGCAACATTGAACTCGAAGCTGCAAGGCTTCGAAGCCTCGTGCTTCGACGGTGTCTACGTCACCGGCGACATCACCGCGGCCGACTTCGACACGATGGCCGCCCAGCGCAAGTCGCAAGGCGAAGAAGAAGAGGGCGACGACCGCTCTCGCCTGGCCCTGCAGAACGCGGCGGAGTCGCGCTGATGAACGACAAGCGCATCCCTCGAGTCGATCTGCCAGAGGGCGTCCACCTGGACACGCTGGCCGTTCGCGAAGGCCTGCCGCCCAGCATCTGGGGTGAGAATTCGGAGGCGCTGTTCCTCACCAGCAGCTTCCGCCAGCCCGACGCCGCGACGGCCGCCGCGCGATTCGCCAACGAAGAAGAGGCATTCATCTACTCGCGCTTCACCAACCCCACGGTGATGATGTTCGAGCGCCGCTTGGCCGCGCTGGAGGGCGCGCAGGCCTGCATCGCCACTTCCAGCGGCATGAGTGCGATTCTTTTGCTCGGCATGGGCCTGCTGAAGGCGGGAGACCATGTGATCTGCTCGCGCAGCGTGTTCGGCTCGACCATCATGCTGTTCGGCCGGGAGTTCGCGAAGTTCGGTGTCGAGACGACGTTCGTCTCGCAGACCGACATTGCGGAATGGGAGCGTGCAGTGAAGCCCAGCACGCGGCTGCTGTTCGCCGAGTCGCCGACGAACCCCCTGACCGAGGTGTGCGACATCGCTGCGCTTTCGGCCATTGCCAAGCGCGCGGGTGCGTGGCTGGCGGTCGACAACTGCTTCTGTTCGCCGGCGCTGCAACGGCCCATCGAATACGGGGCCGATCTGGTCATCCATTCGGGTACCAAGTACCTCGATGGCCAGGGCCGCGTGATCGCCGGCGCGTTGTGCGCCAGCGAAGCGCTGGTCAACGAGAAGTTCGTGCCCGTGATGCGCAGCGCGGGCATGAGCCTGTCGCCCTTCAATGCCTGGGTGGTGCTCAAAGGCCTCGAGACCCTGTCGATCCGGATGGAGGCGCAGAGCAAGCGGGCACTCGAACTGGCGCGCTGGCTCGAGGGGCAGTCGCAGGTTGAAAGAGTCTTCTATCCTGGGCTGGAATCGCACCCCCAGCACCAGCTGGCCATGGCGCAGCAATCGGGCAGCGGCGGGGCGGTGGTGTCCTTCGTCGTACGGGCCGAAGCTGCGGCCAGTGCTCGCCGGAACGCGTTCCATGTGATCGACCACACTCAAGTCTGCTCGATCACCGCCAATCTGGGCGATACCAAGACCACCATCACCCACCCGGCGAGCACCTCGCACGGGCGGCTCACCGAAGAGCAGCGCCAAGCTGCCGGCATCACGCAGGGCATGATCCGCGTGGCCGTCGGGCTGGACGATGTGCGCGATATCCAGGCCGACCTGCTGCGCGGGCTGGCGACGCTTTGAATCCGAACCGAACCATGACCCGCAGAGTCCGCACCCGCATCGCACCGTCGCCGACGGGCTTTCTCCACCTCGGCACCGCACGCACGGCGCTGTTCTCGTGGGCGTTCGCGCGCCATCATGGCGGCGACTTCATCTTGCGTATCGAGGACACCGACGTCGCGCGCTCGACGCAGGAGGCGGTCGACCAGATCATCACCGCGATGCAATGGCTCGAACTCGACTACGACGAGGGGCCGTTCTATCAGATGAAGCGGCTCGACCGCTATCGCGAGGTCATCGCGAAGATGCTGGCAGAGGGCTCAGCGTACCGCTGCTACTGCACTCCGGAAGAGCTCGACGCGATGCGCGAGGCGCAACGTGCACGAGGTGAGAAACCCCGGTACGACGGACGCTGGCGCCCGGAGTCGGGCAAGAAGCTGCCGGAGGTGCCACAGCATGTGCCGGCGGTGATCCGCTTTCGCAATCCAGTCGATGGCGATGTGACCTGGAATGACATGGTCAAGGGCCCGATCACGATCAGCAACCGCGAACTTGACGACCTGATCATCAGCCGCCCCGACGGCACGCCGACCTACAACTTCTGCGTGGTGGTCGACGACTGGGACATGCAGATCAGCCACGTGATCCGCGGTGACGACCACGTCAACAACACGCCGCGCCAGATCAACATCCTGCGCGCGCTCGGCGCCGACTTGCCCGAATACGGCCACGTGCCGATGATCCTGGGACCCGACGGCGACAAGCTCTCCAAGCGGCACGGCGCGGTCAGCGTGATGCAGTACGAGGAGAGTGGCTACCTGCCGGAGGCGATGATCAACTACCTCGCACGGCTGGGCTGGAGCCACGGCGACGACGAACTGTTCGGCCGCGAGCAGTTGGTCGCCTGGTTCGACGGCCACCACCTGGCGCGCAGCCCGGCGCAGTGGGATGCGGCGAAGCTGAACTGGGTCAACGCTCATGTCATGAAGGGCATGCCCGACGAGGCGCTGGCGCGCGGCGTGGTTCGCCAGTTTGCGCTGCGTGGTGTCGGCCTGAGTGCCGACGAACGTCTGCAACGGATGTGCGCCGTCTTCAAGGATCGCTGCGCCACGCTGGCCGAGCTGGCCGATTGGCTGGGCATGTACTTCGTCGACGTCAAGCCGCGCGATGAGGACGTGGCGGCGCACGTCACGGCGGCCGTTCGGCCTGCACTTCAGTCGCTTCGTGACCGCTTGGCCGCAATCGACTGGGACAAGGGCACGATCGCCGCCGCCATGAAGGAAACGCTGGCCACTCACGGGCTGAAGATGCCGCAACTGGCGCCGGCCCTGCGCGTGCTCGTGTGCGGGCGCGCCCAGACGCCGTCGATCGATGCCGTGCTCGAACTCTTCCCTCGCGACATGGTGCTGAGCAGATTGCAGGACGTCTGAAAAGCTGGCTATAATCGTAGTCTCGCTTGAAACTGCGACTGCTGCACCAACGGCATCAAAACGGGGGTATAGCTCAGCTGGGAGAGCGCTTGCATGGCATGCAAGAGGTCAGCGGTTCGATCCCGCTTACCTCCACCAAGTTTGCCAAGGTATGCACAGCGCGGTTTTGAGTCGAAGGAGTTCAAGTCCCCTTCGTCTAGAGGCCTAGGACACGACCCTTTCACGGTTGTAACAGGGGTTCGAATCCCCTAGGGGACGCCAAGTTTCGGCAGCGCTTGAGGAGCAATCCTGAAGTTGCCGGCCACGCGGAGTGGTAGTTCAGTTGGTTAGAATACCGGCCTGTCACGCCGGGGGTCGCGGGTTCGAGCCCCGTCCACTCCGCCATCCATTCCTGGTCAGCAATGATCCTTGAGCGGAATCTTCGGCAAAGGCACCTTCGGGTGCCTTTTTGCTTTGCGCCGTGAATTCTCGACAGGGCAAGGCCCTCAAGTGCAGGGCTGGCTCGGCAAATGCCCGCTTCTATACTGGGGTGGCGCCTTCCAATCAGCAAGTCATGTCAATCACTCCAGATCTCACCGCCGGTTTCCCAACAACCGAATCGGCGATGGCCGCACCGCATCAGCCGCGGCGTTTCGAGATCTCGGTGGACGATCCGGGCCGATTCTCGACCGCACGAGTGCAGGCCATTCGGCACACCTTTCAAGATCATCCGTTGTTCCAACTGCCGGAGTTGGCCAAACTGGCTAAGGTTCTCTACAGCACGAAGCAGTGCCGTTTCATCATGCCAGGGGCCCGCCAGAATGCGCCGTTCGAGCATGACGCGGTTGACCCCGGCGGGCGTGGCATTGACGAAGTCTTCGCGCACATCGAGGAATCCGGCTCCTGGGTGGCGCTGTACAACGTCGAAACCCATCAACCCTATCGCGAATTGCTCGACGAGATTGCGGCCAATGTGCGCTCGCTCGTCGAGCCTCAGGAGCCCGGCATGTTCAATGTCGGGGGGTTCATCTTCGTCTCCGCGCCACCTTCGGTCACGCCGTTCCACATCGATCGTGAGAACAACTTCTGGCTGCAGATCAGAGGCCGGAAGACGATGAATGTATGGGAGCCAACCGACACTCACGTGGTGCCCACGGTCGATCGAGAGACGTTCATCGTGAATGCCAGTCTGGACAATGTCAGGCTCAAGGACGGATTCCGCGAACGCAGCCACGAGTTCGACGTAGGCCCGGGCGATGGCGTTTACTTCCCGAGCACGTCGCCGCACATGACGCGTAGCGAAACGGATTGGACGACGCCGGGTGACGGCGTCTCGATCAGTATCGGTGTCGTCTTCTACACGGATGTGACGCGCAGGGCGGCACACCTGCACATCCTGAACCGCTTCCTGCGCAAGCTGGGGGTGGTACCCCGCGCGCCGGGAGAGCGGCCCTGGGTCGATGCACTGAAGTACCCGCTGGCCTGGGCGCTGGTCAGCTTCAAGAAATCGTTTCGGGGCTACATTCGGGCCGGCATTTGAACTGCTCAGCGCTCGATTCTGATGATCCGGCCCTCGGGGCTGTTGGTGACGACATAAAGCCAGCCGTCAGGCCCTTGGCGAACATCGCGAATCCTCTCCAGGAGGCCGGTCACCAGTCGCTGCTGTTCGATCACCTTGCGCCCGTCGAGTTTGACGCGCAGCAGTGCACGGCCGCGTAGATTTCCGATGAACAACTGGCCTTTCCAGCCTGGGTAGCGGTCGCTGGTGAGGAAGGCCATGCCACTGGGCGCGATGGAGATGGGCCCCCACCACGTGACGGGCTGCTCCATGCCGCTCTTGGCCGTGCCCTCGCCGATTTTGGCGCTGTCCGCATATTCCGTCCCGTAGGTGATTGTCGGCCAGCCGTAGTTCTTTCCGCGCTCGATGACGTTGAGTTCGTCACCACCCTGAGGGCCATGGTCGGTGGCCCAGAGTTCACCGGTTTCCGGATGGAAGGCCATGCCCTGGATGTTGCGGTGCCCCCAGGACCACACCTGATGCAGCGCGCTCGGTGTCGACGCCAAAGGGTTGTCGGATAGCGCATTGCCCTGCACGTCCATGCGCAGAATCTTTCCGTGCGCCGAAGCGACATCCTGGGCGTCCCGCCGGACTCCGCGATCGCCGAGTCCGACAAAGAGGCTGCCGTCTCGAGCGAAGACCAGTCTGGATCCGAAGTGCGATCCATCCTCGCTTTTGACGGGCTGCCTGAAGATCACACGGGCATCGGCGACCCTGTCGTCGATCAGTCGACCCCGGGCCACCGCCGTACTCCGCGCCTGCGGCGACGAATCCGACGACTCGGAGAACGACCAGTAGATCGTCCGGTTCACCGAAAAGCCCGGGTCGAGTACGACGTCGAGCAAGCCGCCCTCGTCGCCTGAGGCCACGGGCAAGAGCCCCGCCAGGGGCTCGCTCAAGGCTCCATCCGCCGAGACGATGCGCATCCGCCCTGGCCGCTCCGTCACGAGAATCCGGCCATCCGGCAGGAAGGCGATCGCCCAGGGGTGTTCCAGTCCCTTCGCCACCGTGACCGGCCGAAGGCCCTGCATGTCGAGCCTTCTGAGAACCTTGGGCGTCACCCAGGCGGCGAGGGCCAGTGCCACGATGGCAGCCAACAGCAGGATCCATCCTTTGCGCTTGAGCATCATCGATTGCCACTCCGTGCGGGCGCGGATTCTGCCAGACAGGCCGACCCCGATCGCCGGAGCGACGTGGGGGTTCGTTCGTGGGGGGGCGGGCAAAAGTGTGTACTTCCGCACGCTGAATCACCTGCTGAAGCACGGCGCCATGACAGTACGACTGTGGGGGAGCCCCCCGCATGGAGGGTTGCGGCTGACATGGCGCCAAACATAATTCGTCACAAGTTGAAGGGTGCCAAGGAAGTAGCAGGTGGCCCTCGCGATCCGATTCTGGCTGGTCGTCAGAGCGAGGTCTGGCTGACGCACCAGTTCACATTGCGACCACGCGGCATTTGCTGCTGCGGCACAGGAGACAGAATGTTCCGCGCCTTTCACCATCGTGCATACGCTGCAGTCCTTCTCGACGCCGGGATGGACGCCTTGCTGGGGTTCCTCGCCGTGCTGATCGCGGCTTGGACAATCAGTGCGGTGCCGATGAGCGAATTCGGCCAGACGCTGTCCAACCCGTCGGTGATGCTTGCTGCCTCGGGTTTCGCTGTCTGCATGGCGATGCTCCAGTCATTCCTGGGGCTGTATCGCCAAGCGGGGCTGTCCTTCGCGTCCCAGCTCGCACGATTGCTCGTGGCGATGAGCATCGGTGGCTACTTGACCTATCTGGTTCTGAAGGAGGTCGGTTTCGATGGTCATCCGAGCCGTCTGGTCGGGTATTCCGTCGCGAACCTGATCTTCGCGATTCTCGTGGTCCGCGGCACGATCGTGCTGGTGCGCGCGGCCCAGGGGTCCAGCCGCGTGCTGATCGTGGGCACCGGCCCCGAAGCTGTTTCCGTGGCGAACGACCTGCGTCGCAGCTCGCGCGTGAGCGGCGAGGTGATCGGCTTCTACCCGACCCCGGCCGTGGCGCCTGATCAGAACATCGACGGCAAGCTGCTGCTTGACGCGCGAGTGCCGCTGGAGCGACTGGCGCGCGAGCTCGAGATCGACTCGATCATCGTCGCCACACGCGAACAACGCGGTGGCGCGATGCCGATGGATCAGCTGGTGATTTGCCGCTCCATGGGCATTCCGGTCATGGATCTCGCTGGCTTCTACGAGCGCACGCACGCCGAGGTCCCGCTGGACAGCCTGAAGGCCAGTTGGCTCGTCTACGGGCCGGGCTTCGTGCAGGGGCGTGTTCGCCAGGCGCTCAAGCGCGGTTTCGACATCGTGACCTCGTCGATTCTGCTCGTGCTCGCCTTGCCGGTGATGATCATTGCTGCCGTGGCGATCAAGCTCGACAGCCGCGGGCCCCTGATCTACAGGCAGGAGCGAGTGGGGCTGGGTGGTCGCAGTTTCATGTGCCTGAAGTTCCGCAGCATGTGTACGGACGCGGAGCGCGATGGCGTGGCGCGCTGGGCCACAAAGAATGATGCCCGCGTGACGCGTGTCGGGCGCATCATCCGCAAGGCGCGGATTGATGAACTGCCCCAACTGTTCAGTGTTCTCAAGGGCGAAATGAGCATCGTGGGGCCGCGCCCGGAACGGCCCAGTTTCGTCAAGGAACTGCAGAGCAAGGTCGCCTTCTATGACCTGCGCCATACCGTGAAGCCCGGCGTGACCGGCTGGGCGCAGGTTCGCTACTGCTACGGTGCCTCGGTCGAGGACGCGCGCCGCAAGCATCAGTTCGACCTGTACTACATCAAGAACAACTCCCTGCTGCTCGACATCGTGATCCTGATCGAGACGGTGAGCGTCGTGCTCTTCGGCGAAGGGCAGTAGTCCACTGGGCCTGCCGGCCTGGGCCGCGCCCTAGGGGGACAGATCGATCGGTGGGTGAGCCGATTCGACCTAAACTAGTAACGATTGGATGGAACTCGACGCGCAGCCAAGTCGGCCAGCGTGGCGGGGGTCCATTTCACTTGAACCAACGGCATCGGGGGCCTCGATATGGGAATGAACTTTTCGGTGACTTTCGCCAAGGTGTGGGCCGCCCTTGCCTTCGCGGTCGGTCTGCTCGGCCTGTCCGGGTGTGCGAGCAATAGCGGCTACGCGCCGGCGCCTGCTTCGGTACCGTCCGTCGAGCACAGATACAAGGTCGGTCCGCTGGACGTGCTGGCCATCACCGTCTGGAGAAACCCCGAGTTGTCCACCACGGTCACCGTGCGTCCGGATGGCCGCATCTCGATGCCGTTGATCGACGACGTGATGGCAGCAGGGAAGAACCCCAGCGAAGTCGCTCGGGAACTTGAAAAGGGTTTGGCCAAGTTGTTGCGTGATCCGTCCGTCACAGTCATCGTGAGCGGCTTCCAGGGCAACTACGGCGAGCAGATCCGCATCGTGGGTGAGGCGGCCAGGCCGCAGGCCGTGCCCTTCCGCCAGGAGATGACGGTTCTCGACGTGATGATCCAGGCCGGCGGTCTGACCGACTATGCCGACGGCAATGCCGCCGTGCTCGTGCGCGGCTCCGAGAAAGGCAAGCAGTACAGCTTGCGACTGAAGGACTTGCTCAAGCGAGGCGACATCTCCGCCAATGCGCCGGTACTGCCGGGGGACATCATCATCGTTCCGCAAAGCTGGTTCTAAGCGGCATTTCGTCGCGGTGCAGCGTGTACCGCGACCTTACAGTGCCACTCGTACCGAAGTGGTGGCGCTACGATCGACGGCTGTCATTTTGTGCGCTGCAGCAGCGCAGGAAGTCCCGTGGTGGTGGGCTCACCGGGCTTCTGTCTTTGCAAGAGGATCATTGAGTTCCAAATGAACGACGCACTTCGTCTCGGCTTGATTCGAGCCAGTGGCGCATGGCGCTACCGTTGGGTCGGCGTGACTGTCGCCTGGGTTGTGGCGCTGCTCGCCGCGGCGGGCCTGCACTTCTTCAAGGATCGCTACGAAGCAAGTGCGCGTGTCCACGTGAACACGCAGACCGTGCTCAAGCCCCTGATGGCTCAACTGGCCGTTCAACCCGACATCGACCAGCAGGTGCGCATGCTGGCCCGGACGCTGATCTCCCGGCCGCGTATAGAACAACTGATCGACTCGCTCGACTTCGCGGAAAAGCAAGACGGCCCGCGCGTGCGCGAGCGGATCGTCAACGACCTCGTCGCCGCCATCAAGCTTGAAGGCAGCACGTCGGGAAACCTGTACACCATCAGCTATCGCGATCGCGATCCCGTCCGTGCAAGGCGGCTGGTGGAAACCTTGGTCAACCTCTTCGTCGAATCGAGCGCGGTCAGCAAGCGCCGCGACTCCGAGCGTGCACGCGAGTTTATCGACGAGCAGATCGTCGAGAACGAGAAGAAGTTGACCGAGGCCGAGTCGCGCCTGAAGGACTTCAAGCTGAAGAATTTCGGCATGTCCGGCGCGACCAATCAGGACTTCTTTGCACGGATGGCAACGACGTCGGACGAAGTCAATCGACTCCGCCTTGAACTGAACGCCGCTGAACAGGCGCGCGACGCGTTGAAGCGAGAGCTCAGTTCCGAGGCGCCGCAGTTGCCTGCGGAGGCGTTGCAGGCACGTGCGCCTATGGCGCCGAGTGAGCTCGAGACTAGACTCGACGCTCAGCGTCGAATTCTGGATGACCTCCTGCGTCGCTTCACCGAAGTCCACCCGGATGTGATTGCCGCGCGGCGCAACATCGCCCAGATCGAGCGGCAGCGCAAGGAAGAATCAGATGCGGCGCGCAACGGCGCACGCGGGATGGCGCCGACGAATCCAGTATTCCAGCAACTGCGTGTCTCGCTCGCGCAGGCGGAGGCACAGGTGGCTTCGCTGCGTTCGCAGCTTGGTGTTCAGCAGGGGCGGCTCGATCTGGTCCGCAGCCAGGCCTCGAAGATGCCGCAGGTCGAGGCGGAACTGGCGCAGCTCAATCGTGACTACGACGTCATTCGCCGCAACTACCAGCAGCTGGTCGAGCGGCGTGAATCGGCCTCCCTCGGCATCAAACTCGACGACTCCGCGCAACTGGCCGACTTCCGGATCATCGAGCCGGCGATGGTCGCACCCAAACCGGTATTCCCATCGCGCAGCGTTCTGGCACTCGCGGCGGTGGTCGCGTCTATTGCCACTGGCATCGCGGCAGCATTCGGCATGACATTCGTGTTCCCGGCCTTGTTCGACGAGAAACAACTGCAGGCGGTCACCGATCGCCCGGTCATCGGCAGTGTGTCCGTCGTGCTCGACAGTGCCGGTCAGCGGGCTCACCGGTGGCAGATGTTCCAGTTCGGCGGCACGGCTGGGCTGCTGATCTTGGCCAGCGTGGCGTGGCTGGGCTGGGTGGTCGTGAGCAGCAGAATCTAATCCGGGGCATCCGTGAGCATCATCGAACAGGCAACCAAGCGACTGGAGCAACTGCGCCAGGCCGGCGTCGAAGTGTCCTGGCAGCAGCAGACGGCTGTTCCAGCAGCCGGTGCATCGGCAGACGTCGCTGCCCGCGCATCGCGGCGAGAGGCGGGCGATGCGCTCGTCAAGAACACGCCCGCCGAACCGACGTCGCCGCCCAAGGCATCGAAGTCGATCGAACTCGATCTCCGGAAGTTGGCGGAGTCACTCATGCTGGTGCCGGGCAATCCGCACCAGGAGCTCGCTGCCGAGTTCCGTGGAATCAAGCGACCTCTCGTCGCCAACCTCGTCAGCGGTGCCGGCGCGGCGCTTCCGGGCAGCAATCTCATCGTGGTGACAAGTGCCGTGCCGGGCGAAGGAAAGACCTTCTGTGCGATCAATCTGGCCCTCAGCATGGCTGCGGAGGTGGATAAGACGGTGCTGCTGGTGGATGCCGATGTGCTGAAGCCCTCCGTGGCAAGCCGACTCGGTATCGAGGCCCGCGCGGGCCTGCTGGACTTGCTGGCGAATCCGGCCATCGACCTGTCCGACGTGCTGTTGAAGACCAATATCCCGAAATTCACCGTGCTGCCGGCCGGCAAGCCGCGCGCCGACTCGGCGGAACTGCTGGCGGGTGGTCACATGAAGCAGCTCTTCGATGAGCTGGCACAGCGCTACCCAGATCGCATCATCATCGTGGACGCCCCGCCCCTGTTGCCTACGACCGAGGCGCGTACGCTGGCGACCCGTGCAGGGCAGGTTGTGATGATCGTCGATGCCGGAAGCACGTCGCAGGGCGTCCTGACCGAGGCCTTCGGGACGATCAAGGACTGCAAGAACGTGATGTCGATCCTGAATCGCCGCAGCGGCATCCTGCGCAACTATGGCAATGGTTATGGCTACGGCGACTGACCGTCGAGCCGGTTTGTCGAGACTCGGCCCGTTGGCCGTCCTGATCGGGCTGGGTGCCTTGGGCGAGCATGTCGGCGCGCAGGCGCTGCGCGTTCAGCCGGAAGTGGAGAGTACGGTCACCGTGACCAACAACGCCTCGTTCACGTCCCGTGACCAGGCTCAGTCCGACACGATCATCAGCGTGAATCCGCGCCTTCATGTGACCTCTCGCGGGGGGCGGGCTGCAATCGAGGGGACCTTCGGACTCGAGGCTGTCACCTACCTCAACAACGCGCAGGACTCGATCGTCCGCCCGCGTGGCTCGCTCAGTCTGCGAAGTCAGCTGGTCGAGCGTCTGATGTATCTCGACGCATCGGTGACTGCAGATCGCATCAGCGCAGATCCCTTTGCAGCACGGCCGGAGAGTGCGACTGCATTCAACGACTACACGCAGATGCGGTACCGCTTCACGCCGTATGTCGAGCGCGAGCTGACGCCGTCGCTGTCCTTGCTGGCTCGAACCGATCACATCATCACGCGGCGCGTGGGTTCTGCCACTGGTGCGGCCTCGACCGAAGTGGCGCGTGATTCGCACGAGCAGGAGCAGACCCTGCGTCTTGCGCAGCGCCCGCAGCCATTCGGTTGGACTGCTGAACTGACCCGTCAGGAGACTCGTCTTCGCTACTCGGACCAGGCGATCTTGACGCAGACCGCTGCGCGGGCGATCGGCACCTACGCCGTCGGACCTCAGTTGATCGTCGGTGTCAGCGTCGGCCGAGAGAACAACGAGTATTCGCTGATCGACCGTTCCGATTCGATCGTGGGTGTCCGGTTCAACTGGCAGCCGAACGAGCGTGGTGAAGTGAACGCATCGCTCGAGAAGCGCTTCTTCGGCACGGGGGGTGACCTCGAGTGGCGCCAGCGCTCGCCGTTCCTCGGCTTCTCGATCCGGGCGAACCGCATGCCGGTGGCCCAGTCCGGCTCCCATCTCTTCGGGGCAGCCGGCGACAATCTCGTGAGCTTGCTCGATGGGGTGCTGACGACCCGCTATCCCGACCCCGGCCAACGCAGCACGGCTGTGAATGACCTGGTTCGACAACTGAACCTCCCAGGCACCTTGACTGGCCCGGTCGAGCTGTACACGAGCTATGCCCAACTGCAGGACAACGTCTCCGCCACCGCACTCTTCTTCGGGCGCCTGACGACGGCGTCCGCGACCGTCTTCGGCCGCAGGCGCACGCGCCTGGTGGACGTGGAGGACGTCCTCGCACCGGCCTCGCTTTCATCCGACAACCTTCAGTACGGCGTCGAGATCGACGTGTCGCGGCGGCTGTCCCCGGTGCTGACGGCCGACGGCGGCATTCGCTATACGCGCATCGAAGGCCTCGGCATCCGCGACGGGCAGGCCAGCCGCGACGCCGCGATCCGCTTCGGCATGACCCGGATCGTGAGCATCAACACCCGAGTCAGCGCGGGGCTGCGATACCAGACGGTGTCGTCGTCCGTGACGAGCCCGGCGAACGAGATGGCTGTCGTCGGTGCCCTGCTGCACCGGTTCTGAACCAATTCCATGTACGAATCGCATTTCGGGCTGAGTGCCCCTCCGTTCCAGCTCAGTCCCGACCCGAGCTTCTACTTCGACAGCAAGGGCCACAGCAATGCGTTGGCGTACCTGCGGTTCGGGGCCTACCAGGGCGAGGGCTTCATCGTCGTCACCGGAGAGATCGGCGCGGGCAAGACGACGCTGGTGCGGGCGCTGCTGTCCGAGTTGAATACCGACAAGGTCGTCGCAGCTCAGGTGGTGAGCACGCAACTCGAGGCCGGCGACTTGCTGCGTTCGATCCTCACCGCGTTCGGCGTGAGCTCGGCCGGTCTCACGAAGGCCCAGCTGATCGCTTCGCTCGAGGCCTTCCTGACCCTCCTGGCAACACGCGGCCAGCGAGCGCTACTGATCATCGACGAAGCCCAGAACCTGAACCTGGAGGCTGTCGAAGAGATGCGCATGCTGTCGAACTTCCAGTTCGATCAGCATGCACTGCTGCAGAGCTTCCTGGTGGGGCAACCTGAACTGCGGCGCCTGCTGCAGTCTAAGTCGATGGAGCAGTTGCGACAGCGTGTCATCGCATCCTGCCACCTCGGGCCGCTCGATCTGCCGGAAACCCGCGCCTATATCGAACACCGCCTGCACAAGGTGGGCTGGCAGGACAGACCGCATTTCGAGCCCGAGGCCTTCGACGTGATTCATGCGGCGACGGGCGGCATTCCGCGTCGCATCAACGTCCTGTGCAACCGGGTCATGCTGGCGGCCTTCCTGGCTGAGGACGACCAGATCACTGCAGACTCGGTGAAGGGCGTGGCGGACGATCTTCGCGCCGAAGTCGGGGAGCAGGCCAGCGTGGGTCAGGCGCCTCGCGGGCCGGTTGCCGCGCCATCGGCCGTCAAGGCGTTGCCTTCGGCTGCGGAGGTGATGAGGCTTCACCGCACGCCGGGCGCGAAGCCTGAGCGGCCCGTGCTCCTGGTGGCTGACTCACCGATCGACTACCTGAAGTTGCGCGCCCTCGCGGCCAGGCTCGAAGCCGCGGGCTCGACTTGCGCGCCGGTCGTCGTTTCCTCGCGCAGCTTGCGCGATGTGCGCAGCGATGAGGCCGCTGCCGACGCGTTGCCGGCGCCCATGCTCGAAGTCTGTCTCAATGCAGGCACGAGCGAGGGTGCGGAGATGGTCGCGCAGGTTCTGCTTCGATTCGACGCCCAGATCGTCGATCTGGCCCCTGCGGCCGTGGCCGTCATCGGCAACGGCGATGCCGTGCTGGCCTGTGCTCTGGCTGCGAACATGCGAGGCATCCCGTTGCTCCGCCTCGATGGCGGACTGCGTGACGTGCCCACTTCGTCGCTGGGCGGTGCCAATCCTGCGCTGGTCGATCGGCTGGCTTCGGCGGTATTCACTCGCAGCGTGAACTCGCATTACGCGCTGTACCGTGAAGGCATTCCGTCGGAACGCGTGCAGTGTGTCGGGAGTCTGTTCGGCGCCGTGCTCGAGTCCACCCGTGCAGCGCTGCCGGAGGCGGCAGAAGTGCTGCGTCGATTCGGGTTGCCCACTTCGGCTCTCGACACCGCCCGGCCCTTCGCCTTGCTGTCGCTGACAGCGACCGCGGGGGCTTCGATGGCCAGCCGTCTCGAGGCACTCTTTGCCCACGTCAAGGGAAGCATCCCCATGCTCTGGGTCGCCGATCGGTCGACGGCCGATGCGATCCGCACGGCCGCGCTCGAGAGCCGGCTCGAACGCCATCGCGTCACGCTGCTGCCGTCGCTCGGACTTCTCGATGGTCTGGCACTGATGTCGCGCGCGAGCCTGGTGATCGGCGACGCGAGGGCAAGGTGGGTCGAAGAGGCGGCCTGCCTCGGCAAGCCCTACCTGGAACTGGCTGACGATGGTGCCAATGCTGCGTCCTTGGCTCTGGCCGTCGACGAGATCCTCGCCGGAGAACAGGTTGCGGGCGAGCCTTCTGCCGACCAGCGAGCGGCCGAGGCGGTGCTGCAGTGGCTTGCCGCACTCGATACCGAGCCGGTGCACGGCGCGCGAGCAGCGCAGGAGCCGGGCCGGAAGCGATGAGGATCGCGCACGTCGTCGAGAGCCTGGATATCGGTGGTCTGGAGCACGTGGTCGTGGCGCTCGCCGCTGCCCAGCATGCACGTGGCAACGAGGTGCGCATCATCTGCCTGTGGCGGCGTGGCGCCTTGGCGGAACGTGCCGAACTTGCGGGTGTGCGTGTCGAGTGCTGCGACAAGAAGTCGGGCCTGGACGCTCAGGCGCTGCGGCGCATGAGGACGCTGCTGCGCGAATTCGCTGGCGACGTCCTGCACACGCACAACCCGATGGCCCACTACTACGCCGTCGCAGCGGCGCTGGGCCTGGGCATTCCCCGGGTGCTCAACTCCCGCCACGGCATGGGCTCCGGTGAGCTTTCGGCGCGTCGCGAGAAGCTCTATAGGCTGGCGCTGCTGGCCACCGACCATGCGGTCAGCGTCTGCGAAGCGGCGCGGCAGCGCTTCGTCGCGCATGGCGTGATGCCGGCGAGCAAGGCCAGCGTGGTGCGCAATGGCATCGACCTCTCGCGGTTCGTTGCACGCAACGCGGCCGCTGGCGCCGCCTTGCGCACGGCACTGGGGCTGCCCGACGAGGTTGTCCTGTTCGGCACGGTCGGTCGTCTGAACGAGGCCAAGCAGCAGGGGCGGTTGCTCGTCGCCCTGCGCACCCTGCTCGATACCGGCGTGCCCGCGGCCCTCGTCATCGCTGGCGACGGCGAGCTGCGAGCCGCACTCGAGACGCAGACGGACAGTCTGGGCCTGCGCGAACGCGTCAGGCTACTCGGAGCGCGCAACGACGTGCCGGACCTGCTCGCAGCGATGGATGTCTTCGTGTTGCCGTCGCGCACGGAGGGCTACTCGCTGGCGCTGGTCGAGGCCAGCGCCGCGGCCCTGCCGATCATCGCGACCGCTGTCGGTGGCAATGCCGAGATCGTGCACGACGGCGTCACCGGCCGGGTCATTCCGGCGGGCGACGACGATCGTCTTGCCGCCGCCATGCGCGAACTTGCGCTGGATGCCCCGAGGCGCGCATCGCTGGGTGCGCAGGCGCGAGCCTGGGCCCTGCGGGAAGGCTCGCTCGACGCCATGTGCGATGGCTACCAGCGCCTGTACGGCGAGGCCGCGCAATCCTCGGCCGCCCGCCTGCGCGATGGCATCTCGGCCTAGGTCGAGCCCATCGTCATGTCCTTGCGCGTTCTGATCGTCACCAACCTCTTCGCCGACCCGTTCAACGCGTCGCGCGCCACCTTCAACCAGCAGCAGTTCGGCCGTCTGGCCGAGCAGGTCGACCTCACGGTGATGGTGCCCGTGTCGTGGCTGGAAGTGATCAAGCAACCGCTGGCGTACCGACGGTTGCGGCGCCAGACGCTCGAGCGGTGGCCGTTTGCCGACTACGTGATCTATTGGTACGTGCCGGGCGTCGGCCGGCGATTTCACGCGGCCTTCCTGTTTCTCTCGCTGCTGTTGCAGCGCCTGCCCACCTTGCTTTTCAGGCGCTGGGATTGCCTGTTCGGGAGTTGGGGCTACCCCGATGCCGTCGCCGTGGCTGCCGTCGCGAAACTGACCGGCGTACCGATGATCGCAAAGGTGCACGGCTCCGATGTCAACGTGTTCACGCGAGAGCCCGCACGGCGAGCGCAGATCTGCTGGGCGCTGAACCATTCGCGCCACGTGGTGGCCGTCAGCCAGGCGCTGGCGGACCGGCTCGCCGAACTGGGCGTCGACCCGGCGCGAACCACGGTGCTGTACAACGGGGTCGACCCGGTGCGCTTCCATCCCGTTCCGCGCGCGCAAGCCCGGCGTGACTTGGGGTTTGCCGACGATGAACGGGTCATCCTGTATGTCGGCAACATCCTGGCGAGCAAGGGTTGCATGGATCTGATGGAGGCGTTCGGGCAGCTGCGCGAGCGCCTCCCGGGCCTCACGCTGGTCTACGTCGGAACTGGGCCGCTGGTGCGCGCACTGACGGAACGGGCGGCCGCGATGAGGGCCAGCGACCGAGTCCGCTTCGCCGGCAGGCTGGCGCACGAGGAGATCGTGCAGTGGTTCGGTGCCGCCGACGTCTTCTGCCTGCCCAGCCATGCGGAGGGCGTGCCCAACGTCGTGCTCGAATCGATGGCCTGCGGTACGCCGGTGGTCAGCACTCGCGTGGGTGGCATTCCCGAGGTCCTGCCCGACTTTGCCGGCGCGATGGTGCAGGCCCAGGACACGGCTGCGCTCGAAGCGGCATTGTTCACAGCATTGCACACCGAATGGGACCGCGAACGCATCGTCGAACATGCACGTGGCTTCGATTGGGATAAAAACGTGACCCGGCTGCGAGAACTGATCGAGCACGCCGCCCAACGCGCGCAGGCGCCCCTCACACCATGATCGCCGTAGAGATCGTTTTCTGGTTGGCCGCCCTGGCCATCGTGTACACGTACTTCCTGTACCCCGTGGTGCTGATGGCGCTGAGCGCGCTCAAGCAGCTGCGCGCCGACCTGCGCTACGTGTCGCAGGGCGCCACGCGTCGGCCGTTGCAGGGAAGCGAGTATCTGCCCACGGTGGCCGTGCTCGTGGCTGCGTACAACGAGGAACGCCACATCGCCGAACGAATCCGCAACCTCCTGGCCTGCGACTACCCGCCGGAACTCCTGCGCATCTACATCGGCTCGGATGGTTCTTCCGACGCAACCAATCGGCTCGTGGACGAAGCCCGGCACGAGCGCATCGTGTTCCGCCCATTCGAGCAACGTCGTGGCAAGCCTTCGGTGATCAACGATCTCGCCGCGCTGGCCAAAGAAGACATTCTTGTCTTCACGGATGCCAACACCTCGTTCGAACCCGACGCCGTTCGCCGGCTGGTGCGGCACTTCTCGGATCCGAGCATCGGCTGCGTATCGGGCGAACTGAGGCTCGTGGCGGGCTCGAAGAACGAGAACCCCGACAACGTCTATTGGCGCTACGAGCGCGTGCTGAAGTTCTTCGAGGGGCGGCTCGGAGCCCTGCTGGGTGCCAACGGCGGCGTGTACGGATTGCGGCGCGAGCACTACCGGCCCATCCCACCCGACACCATCGTCGACGACTTCTCGATCTCCGTGGCCCTGATCGAGCAAGGACTTCGATGCCACTACGACCCGGAAGCGCGCGCGACTGAAGAGATTCCACCGCGCATATCAGACGAGTTCCGTCGCCGCGTCCGCATCGGCATCGGCAACTACCAGGCGCTGCGCCGGCATGTCGGATTGCTGCACCCGCGACATGGCTACGCGGCGCTGGCCTTTCTGTCGCACAAGTGCCTGCGCTGGTTTGCGCCGCACTGCATGGTGATCGCGCTGCTCACCAACATGGTGCTCGCGTTCGCCCATCCGGTGTACCGAGGGCTGCTCGGGTTCCAGATCCTGTTCTATCTGCTGGCTGCGGTAGGCCACGTGGCAGGCAAGGGCGGCGCAGTGCCTAGACTGCTTCGGCTGCCGGTGTTCTTCGTGAGCATGAACATGGCATTGTTGGTGGGGTACTACCGCTATTTGACCGGTGGCTTCTCCGGCACGTGGGCACGAACGGCCCGCTGATGTTTCAATTCGACTAGAACAGAAAAGAGCGGGGCGGGAACAATGATCTGGTGGCTGCTGCCGATGCTGCTTGCGCTGGGGGGCGCAGCGGTCGTCGCACGTGAATTCAAGCGCAAGAACGCCGACATCTGGCTCGGTTCATACCTTCGCCGGCGCCTTCCTGCGCGCCCCGACGGGCCAGTCCACGTGATGTTCTGCTTTGTCGACCACTTCGAGCCGAAGTGGGGTCGGCCGAGCGCGGATGTCGAGGAGCGGCGCGTGCAGGCTTGGTGCGAGCGATACGAGCGCATGGCGTCGAGGCACCGTGATGCCGATGGCGTTGCGCCCCAGCACACCTTCTTCTACCCGGAAGAGGAATACGAGAAGCCGCACCTGGACAAGCTCGAAGCGCTGTGCCGGCGAGGCTACGGCGAGATCGAGGTGCACCTGCACCATGACAACGACACGGCGGACGGCCTGCGCGAGAAGATCCGCCGCTTCGGGGCCATCCTGCACGAGCGCCATGGCGCTCTGCCGAGAGACCCCCTCACCGGCGAGTTGAAGTTCGGTTTCATCCACGGCAACTGGGCGCTGGACAACTCGCGCCCCGATGGCCGCTGGTGCGGCGTCAATGACGAGATCCGCGTGCTGGCCGAACTGGGCTGCTATGCGGACTTCACGCTGCCCTCGGCACCGAGCGACACGCAGACGGCCAAGATCAACAGCATCTACTACGCCACGGACGATCCGCACAAACCCTGCTCCCACAACCACGGGGTGGACGTCGAGGTGGGCCGCAAGGAAAGTGGGGACCTGATGATCGTGCAGGGACCCCTGGCCTTGAACTGGCGCCGCCGTAAATGGGGCGTGATTCCGCGCATCGAGAACTCGGACGTCCGTGCCTCGAGCCCGCCGACGGATGATCGCGTCGACCTGTGGGTGCGCCAGCACATCCACGTGCAGGGGCGGCCCGAGTGGGTGTTCGTGAAGGTGCACACCCATGGCGCGCAGGAGAACGACATGGAGACGCTCCTCGGCGCTCCCGCCGACGCCATGTTCAGCTACCTCGAAAGAGCCTACAACGACGGCAAGCGCTACGTCCTGCACTACGTGAACGCGCGCGAGCTCTACAACATCGCCAAGGCGGCCGAGCAGGGCCTCGAGGGCAACCCATCCGACTACCGCGATCACGTGTTGCCGCGCCCGGCAGCCAGTCGCGCGGCGGTGGGTGCAACCGTTGCGCCGCGGTGATTGCCAAACGCGAACTTGCCGCACAACTGGTGGTCCGGGCCGGCCTGGCCCGGCCATTGGGTGCCGTCTATTCGGCGACGCTGCATCGGGTGAAGGTGCTGGCCTATCACCGCGTCGTGCCTCGCGTGGACGAGGACAGCTTTCCGTTCGACCTCGAACTCGTCAGCGCCTGGCAGGAGGAGTTCGATTGGCAGGTGCGCTTCCTGGCCGCCAATCATGAAGTCATCACCTGCCGCGACCTGGCCGAACTGCTGGATGCCGGCCGGCACGTGCCGCGGGCTGCCGTCATCGTCACTTTCGACGACGGCTACCGCGACAACCATGATGTGGTGCTGCCGATCCTGAAGCAGTACCGCGTGCCGGCGGTGGTGTTCGTGGCTACCGGCTACATGGATGCCAGCGAGACCTACTGGTACGACCAGATCGTCAACGAGCTGCTGCGCACGAAGGCCACGCACCTCCCCCTGGCGGCAGGCGAGCCGGAACTCGACATCCGTGGCGACCATGCCGCCCGCCGGAATGCTGCCGTTCGTGCGCTGGCGCATCTCAAGACCTTGTCCGACGGCGCTCGACAGGAGACCTTGCGCCGCTGGCGCGACCTGATGGCGGTTGAGTCGCCCGCCGGTTGTGCCGGCCTCGATGGCCCGATGAGCTGGGCGCAGGTCAGGGCCCTCTCCGACGCCGGCGTCGAGATCGGCTCGCATTCGGTGACTCACCCGGTGCTCGCCAAGCTGACCGACAACGCAAAGCTCGAGCACGAGCTGTTCGAGTCCAAGGCACAGATCGAAGTCCACACGGGCAAGCCGGTGGTGGCGCTGGCCTATCCGGTGGGCGGGCCCGGTGCCTACAGCGATCGGGTCATCGATGTCGCGCGACGCGCCGGCTACCGGTTCGGCTTCACCTACGAGTCCGGCGTCATCGACCCGGCCCACCTGGATGCCTTCCGGCTGCGTCGGCTGGCAGTGGAGCGGTACGTGTCGCGCGAGCGCTTCCGCGCGATGATGGCCGTGCCGCCCTTGTTCGCATAGCGAAGTCCGCCCCCTCGGTTGGGGTGAAGGATCGGCCGCTGAGCTACATGTGGATTCCTTCACGCTTTGCGACCGCCTATAGTCGTCGCTTGGCACGATGAGGCGGTGCGAGCGCACCGCCGACGACGGGAGAAACAATGCGGTTCGGCAAGTCGATGATCTGGCTCTCGATGCTCGTGGCCCTTTTGCTGGCCGGCTGCGGCTCCGGCGCCGACAAGAACGAGGCTGGTGCCGCGGCCGACCTGACGGTGACCGTGGCCGGCACGGGCAGTGTCGCGTCCAGTGTGGCCGGCATCGACTGCGGCAGCGGCAGCAGCGGCGACTGTAGTGAAACCTATGCCTCGGGAACCCTGGTTACGCTCACGGCCACGCCGGCCGCGGGCTGGCGTTTCGTCGGCTGGACCGGCGGCGGCTGCAACGGAACGGCGACCTGCGTGATGACGATGAGTGCGGCCACCACGGTGACCGCCACGTTCGACCAGCTCACGTTCACGCTTTCACTCACCAGTGTCGGTGGCCGGGTGACTTCTTTGCCCGCAGGCATCGACTGCCCCGGTGACTGCGGTGAGACCTATGCCCAGGGCACGTCCGTGACGCTGACCGCAGTTCCGGACGCCGGCCAGCAGTTCACTGGCTGGAGCGGTGGCGGATGCAGCGGCAACGGGACTTGCCAGATCGCCATGAATGCGAATGCTGGAGTCACGGCGAGCTTTGCAGCAGCACCGACGGGAACGTTTGCGCTGACCGTGGGCGTGAGCGGCGCCGGGGCGGTCACCTCCAGCGTGGGCGGTATCAGCTGCCCGGCGGCCTGTGCCACCACGATTGCGCAGAACGCATCGGTGACGCTGACGGCGACGCCGAGCACGGGGGCGAACTTTCAAGTTTGGGGCGGCGCATGCTCCGGAACGGCTGCGACTTGCACCGTCCAGATGACGGCTGCGAGGGCGGTGACTGCGAGCTTCTCGACGGTCAACTTCCCCCTGACCGTCACGCGCGCCGGGGCCGGCACGGGAACGGTCACTTCGGCACCGGCCGGCATCAGTTGCGGCACCGATTGCGCCGAGTCCTATGCGCAGAACACCGCCGTGACGCTGACGGCCGCGGCGGGCTCGGGCTCGTTGTTCAGCGGCTGGAGCGGCGCGTGCACAGGCACCGGTTCCTGTTCGGTCACCATGAGTGCCGCCAGAAATGTGACCGCCACTTTCGCTCTCGCGCGCACGCTGACGGTCGCCAAGGCGGGCACTGGCGCGGGCACGGTCACATCGGCCCCGGCAGGCATCAACTGCGGATCGACCTGCGCCGCCAGCTTTGCCGATGGCAGCACTGTGACGCTCACGGCCGCTGCCACCAGTGGTTCCACGTTCGGCGGATGGAGCGGCGGCGGGTGCTCCGGAACGAGCACGACGTGCACGACCTCGGCGCTGGCCGCTCCCACCTCCGTGACTGCCACCTTCTCCGGCGGCTCCGCCCTCGGCCTGAGCACGCGGCCGAGCAACACCACCTGCTTTGCGTTCGATCCGCCCACCAGCACCACGGCCAGCATGACGCTGCCGCGTGCGTTCACCGGTTTGTCGTTCTCCGAGCCGGTGGCGCTGCTGCAGGCGCCTGGCGACAGCTCGCGCTGGTTCGTCGTCGAGAAGAGCGGAGTGGTGCGCGTGTTCGTCAACAGCGCTTCGACCACGACCTCGTCGGTGTTCATCGACATCACGGCCAAGATCGTCACGGCTGGCGAGCTCGAAGCCGGGCTGCTGGGCATGGCTTTCGACCCGAACTTCGGCGTGGGTGCCGGCAAGAACCAGAACTTCTACCTGTTCTACAGTGGCGCGCCGAACTCGGGCTACCGGTTGCGTTCGAAGATCTCGCGCTTCACCGCCAACTCGACCGCCACTTCGGCGCCTTCGAATTCCGAGGTCAACCTGCTCGGCCTGGACAAGGTGGACAGCAACCACAACGGCGGCAACCTCGCCTTTGGTCCGGACGGATACCTGTACGCCGGCTTCGGCGACGGCGGCGGCGATCCCAATCCGCAGGCGCAGGACGACAGGTTCCTTTACGGCAAGATCATCCGCATCAATCCGAACGCGAACACCGGTGCGGTGACCTATGCGATCCCGGCCGACAACCCGAATGCCGGCAATGGCTTGTGCAACGCTGCCAACGGGGTCGGCAGTTCGGCGAACTGCCCCGAAGTCTGGGCGCGCGGATTGCGCAACCCGTGGCGCTGGAGCTTCGACCGCAACAACGGCCGCCTGTGGGTGGGCGACGTGGGCTGGGGCAGCTTCGAGGAAGTGAACATCGTCACCAAGGGGGCCAACTACGGCTGGCCGCAGAAGGAGGGCTACTGCACCTCGGGCTGCACCGGCCTGACCGATCCGGTCTACGCCGTACCGCGCGGCGACGGCCAATCGATCACCGGTGGCTACGTCTACCGCGGAACACAGACCACCGACCTGGCGGGCCAGTACATCTTTGGCGACTTCGGCAGCAAGATGTTCAGTGCCGTGGTGGCGGGCAGTACCGCGGGCAGCTACACCGTGAGACAGCTGATCGCGCCGTTCTCCGCCAACTCGGTGATGCCATCCTCGTTCGGCGAGGGCACCGATGGCGAACTCTACGTGCTGGGCTTCGACACCGGCTTCATCCACAAGCTGACCTTCTCGTCGGGCAGCGGAGGCGGCGGGCCTGTCGTGCCCACTCAGCTATCGGCCACCGGTTGCGCGGCCAGCAACCCGCAGAATCCGTCGACCGGCATGGTGGGTTACGAGATCAATGCGCCTTTCTGGTCCGACAACGCGGTGAAGACGCGCTTCTTCGCGTTGCCGAACTCGACCGCGTCATTCACTCCGGGCGCCGACGGCGACTGGAGCACGCCGGCGCGCAGCGTGTTCCGCAAGGACTTCCGCCTGGGCGGTCAACTGATCGAGACCCGCTTGATGATGAAGCAGTCCAATGGCGACTGGGCGGGCTACTCCTACGAGTGGAATACAGGGCAGACGGACGCCACCCTGGTGGCCGCGGCCGGCAAGGATGTGACCATTGCCGGCCAGACCTGGAGCTACCCGAGCCGGCAGCAATGCCTGCAGTGCCACACTTCGGTGGCAGGCTTCAGCCTGGGGCCCGAGACGCAGCAGTTGAACCGCACGGCGCTGTATTCGCAGACCGGCATCACGGCGCACCAACTCACCACGCTGAGTGCTCCGGCGATCGCGATGCTGACGCCGCAGATCAGCGACCCGGCCACGCAGCCCAGGATGTCCGATCCGTTCGGCGCTGACAGTGTGTCGCTGCGCGCGCGGGCCTGGCTGCACACGAACTGTTCGTTCTGCCACCGCCCGAACGGGCCGACGCCATCGAGCATGAACATGCTGGCCTCGGCCTCGCTGGCGGCGACGAACACCTGCAATGTCGATCCGACCGCCGGGAATGCCGGTGTGTTGACCAATCCCAAGATCATTGCGCCGGGTCTGCCCGACAGTTCCGTGCTGCTGGCTCGCGTGAACAGCCGTGCCGCCCTGATCCAGATGCCGCCGATCGGCAGCCATGTGGTGGACACGGCCGGCGTCGCGTTGCTGCGCAGCTGGATCTCGTCGCTGACCAGTTGCAACTGATGGTGACTGGCCTACAGGGATGACCGGGCTGCCGTGGCCGTTCGCGGTACGCCCTGGAAACCACTGGATACGTAACGGGGTTGGAAACCGGCGACTATTCCGTATTGCGCTTTCGAGCAGAAATGTGTTTGACGACGGCCTTCTGGGGGTTTGATGGTTTCGAGTTTGATTCGTGGTGGCGCCATCGCGGCGCTGGTGATGGCCGTTGCAGGTTGCGGTGGGGGATCGGGAAGCGAAAAGGCGGCCGATGCCGGAGGCGGGGGCACGCAGACTTTCGTTCTCACCACCTCCACCTCTGGGTCGGGCAGCATCGCCTCGACGCCGGCAGGCATCAGCTGCGGCAGTGATTGCAGCGAGACGATTGCCGCAGGCAGTACCGTCACCCTGACCGCCACGCCGACCTCCGGCGCCTTGTTTTCCGGCTGGGGTGGCGCCTGCAGCGGCACGGGCAGCTGCTCGGTGACTTTGACCCAGGACACCACGGTCACGGCCAGCTTTGCCGCCGTGCCCTCCAACTCCAGTGCGCTGACCGTTTCCAAGGCCGGCTCGGGCACCGTCACGTCGAGCCCGGCGGGCATCAACTGCGGCACCGACTGCGGTGAGGCCTATCTCACCGGCACCACCGTCACGCTCACGGCCAGTGCCGCGACCGGCTACACCTTCAGCGGCTGGAGCGGCCCGTGCAGCGGCACTGGCAATTGCGTGGTCACGCTGTCCCAGGCGCAGATCGTTTCGGCGAACTTCGCCAGTTCGGGCGGCCCCGTCGCGGGCTGCACGCTGCCGCGCGGAACCGCCACGGCGCCGGTGGTTTCTGCCACGCACCCGAAGGTGCTGCTCAACCACGCGGCGACCAAGAGCTGCCTTCAGCAGCTGCTGAACTCCGGTTCGGCGTCGGCCACGCGCTTCAAGAACATGGTCGACAGCCAGATGAACGGCGGCAACGTCTACGGCTTCGAGCCGTGGTACGCCGCGCTGATGTACCAGGTGACCGGCCAGCAGGCCTACGCCACCTATGCAATCCAGCAGACCGATGCGTTCGTGGCATCGGAAGAGGCGCTCATCGCCGCCAACCAGCGTGCGACGGTGGCCGGCGACAGCTACCTCGAAGTCGGGCCGATGATCGGCAGCGTGGCGCTGGTCTACGACTGGACCTACAGCCTGCTCACGCCGACGCAGCGCACGCGCTGGATCACCTACGCCAACCAGGCGGTGTGGAACGTCTGGAACTACCAGCAGGCCAAGTGGGGCAACGCCACCTACGCCTGGAGTGGCTGGTCGATCGACAACCCCTCGAACAACTACTACTACTCCTTCCTGAAGGCGACCATGCTGCTCGGCCTGGCGAGCCAGGGCGAGAACTCGCAGGCGCAGGCCTGGATCGACAAGTTCCGCACCGAGAAGATCGAGAACCAGCTCATCCCGACCTTCAACCGTGATCTCGACGGCGGCGGCTCGCGCGAAGGCACGGGCTACGGCACGGCGATGAAGAACCTGTGGCAGCTGTACGACTGGTGGGAACGCTCCACCG
>Ga0208460_10000113_pt1 | contig 58527 bp, 53 predicted proteins | sample AD_STIC10_MetaG_FD_184436 | JGI IMG/M metagenome (GOLD analysis project Ga0208460, IMG submission 184436) | Active sludge microbial communities of municipal wastewater-treating anaerobic digesters from USA - AD_STIC10_MetaG (SPAdes) (version 2) | ecosystem: Engineered > Bioreactor > Anaerobic >... | reverse complement strand
ACGGTGATGCGTTGGAACAGGAACGACGCGCCCCAGATCATGCCGAGCAGGACCAGGCGAATCAGCGATGCAAGCGGCATGGAGTGATACCTAGCCCGGATATTTCATGAGGGGCGCGGATGATCGCGGAGGATCTTGTACCGAGCGCAAGGCGCGAGGAGCCGGAATGGCGGGCCCCATTGCGGCGACGAGCAACGCGGCGCTCGGCGCAAGAGACCCGCAAGGGCCGTGCCAGTCGGAATATGAGGTGTCCATTTTGTCCTGCGAGAGATGGCGCTATTCCTGGCGCTGGATCGAAGGATCAGGAACATTTTCCGGCGACCTCATGAAATATCCGGGCTAGGGGTGAATTGCAATGCGCGTGACATGGATGCAATGCAGCCGGCGCATTCTACGCGGCAACCCGGCGTGTCCACATCGGTCGCCGGGCCTCGGACCCGGGGTCATTGTCGACTGGCGTACACTGCGCCTTCGATGATTTCCCTGCCCCGCAAAGCATCCCGTGAATTCCCGCGCATCGAATCCCCTTGAGTCCGCCCACGTCACGCGCAAGCGCTTTGGCCAGCATTTCCTGCGCGATGAAGGCATCATCCAGCGCATCGTCGATGCCATTGCACCAGCGCCGGGCCAGCGCCTGGTCGAGATCGGCCCCGGCGAAGGTGCGATCACCTTGCCGCTGCTGCGCAGGGCCGGCCAGATTGCGGTGATCGAGCTGGATCGCGACCTGCTTCCGCGCATCGCGGCCACCTGCAAGGATGTCGGCGCGGTGGAGATCATCCACGCAGACGTGCTCGAGGTGGATCTCGGCGCACTGGCGACAAATGCCCGGTTGCGTCTGGTCGGAAACCTGCCCTACAACATTTCCTCGCCCATCCTGTTCCACTGCATGCAGCATCTGGATTCAATCCAGGACATGCACTTCATGCTCCAGCGCGAAGTAGTCGATCGCATGGCTGCCGCTCCCGGCAGCAAGATCTACGGGCGCCTGAGCGTGATGCTGCAGCTGGCCTGTCGCATCGAACCCTTGCTCGGCGTGCCACCTGAAGCCTTTCGCCCACCACCCAAGGTCGATTCGGCCGTCGTGCGCCTGACGCCAATGCCCATGGAAGCGCGTCCCCTGCGCCACGCACGACTCATCGAGCAGCTGGTGCGTGCCGCCTTCGGCCAGCGTCGCAAGACCCTTTCCAATGCCCTGCGCGACTTCGCCAGCGCAACCCAAATGCGTGCCGTCGATATTGATCCGGGCGACCGCGCCGAACAGCTCGCACCGGCCGCCTTCGTGCGCCTGGCCGGGCATCTGGCGCAAGCGCAGGACAAGCCCGAATCCCGCAATTGAATGCATCCGCGCTTGCCGGGCGTGCCGCACTCGCTGACAATCCGTCCATGAGCGCGAAAAAGACCCACGACATCAGCGTTTCGGTCATGACCCAGTTCATCGACGAGCAATCGATGCCACAGGACGGCCGCTACGTCTTCAGCTACACGGTGACCATCCACAACCGCGGCAGCATCGGCGCGCGCCTGTTGAGCCGCCACTGGGTCATCACCGATGCAAACGGCTTGATCCGCGAGGTGCGCGGCGATGGCGTGGTTGGCGAGCAGCCGCACATGCGACCGGGTGAAGGCTACGAATACACCTCGGGGGCCGTGCTGGAAACCGCGGTCGGCACGATGCACGGCAGTTACCAGATGGTGGCCGAGGACGGCACCCGCTTCGATGCCGAGATCCCGGAGTTCGTGCTTTCCATACCGCGGACCTTGCACTAGTGGCCGCGCGCGTGGCGTCGGATTGCGTGCCGGTGCACTGACATGGCGGTCTGGGCCATCGGCGACATCCAGGGCTGCTACGACGAACTGGCGATGCTGATCGAGCGGCTTGGATTTGATCCGGCCCGCGACATCCTCTGGTTCTGCGGCGACCTGGTCAACCGCGGCGGTCAATCCCTCGAAGTATTGCGCCTGGTCAAGTCGCTCAACGAACGCACCGTGGTCACCCTCGGCAACCACGACCTTTCCCTGCTCGCGGTGAGCGTGCGCAGCGAACAGGACCAGGCCAAGATCAACCCGGAGTTGCGTGCCATCCTGTTTGCGCCGGATCGCGACGAACTGCTTGGATGGCTGCGCCAGCGCCCCTTGTTGCATGTGGACCGCAACCTCGACTGCATGCTGGTACATGCCGGACTGGCGCCGAGCTGGGACATCGCGCGCGCCGAATCGGTGGCTCGCGAAATCGAAACCCGGCTGCGCGGCGATGACCACAAGCGCCTGCTGCGCCAGATGTTCGGCAACAAGCCCGACACCTGGACGCCGCGCCTGCGCGGAATCGAGCGCCTGCGTGCCGGCATCAACGTACTCACCCGCATGCGCTACTGCGATGTGCGCGGACGCATCGCGTTCGCCGAGAAAGGCATGCCGGGAACGCAGCGCCCGGGGCTGTATCCCTGGTTCGAGGTTCCGGGCCAGAAGCGCCGCGAACTGCGCATCGTCTGCGGACACTGGTCGACCCTGGGCCGCTTCGCCGGCCTCGGTGTTTACGCCATCGACACCGGCTGCGTATGGGGCGGCGCCTTGACCGCCATGCGCATCGACGTGCCGGAACCGGAGTTCGTGGTGTTGAAATCCGAACGTCCGACGCCAAGCGGAAAGTTCATCGAATAGGCTCCCCGGCACCACCGGCTCGATCAGGTTTGCAGGAACCCGTTTTACGGGCGAACCGTGGCTTGCTTGTGCGAACGATCACGCCTGAAGGAAGGTCTGATCAAGTATTGTCGCGAGCAAGCTCGCTCCCACCATTGCTTGATCTTGTGGGAGCGAGCTTGCTCGCGACGAATGAGTTCCGTATTTGTTCAGCGTTTCCTTAAAGCGTTTATCCCCTTTTTGGGATTCCTGCAGTTGCAAGCAAAGTTTGCAGGAGCCCGTTTACGGGCGAGTGCGGATCCGGTTTCCGAGGCAGAGCGAGTGATCGCCCGCTTCAACGCGTTCGCTGGTAATCACAGAAACGGAAGGCATGGGCATGCCGCGCATCGGCCGCATGGGTTTCCTCGCTGAGCAACTGCCAGCGCGAAACGTCAAATGGCGGGAACCAGGTATCGGCATTGGGAACTTCGGTATCGATCAGGGTCAGGTGAAGTCGCTGCGCCCTGTCCAGCGCCTGTGCGTAGACCTCGCCGCCACCAATCACCATCAGCTCGCTTGTACCTGCCTGCAGCAGCGCGGCATCCAGCGATTCCACCACGATCTGCTGCGCAAACGGAGCACTGGCCTGATGGGTCAGCACCAGGTTGGTCCGACCCGGCAATGTCCGCCCGATCGACAGCGCCGTCTTGCGCCCCATGAGGACGGCCTTGCCCAGGGTCAGCTGCTTGAAGCGGCGCAGGTCATCCGGCAGGTGCCAGGGCATGTCGCCATCGCGGCCAATGGCCCGCTTGCGGTCCATGGCTGCGATCAGCGCAATCACACCGCCACCGGAGCCTTGATTGCCTTGTGCGCGACATAACCGTCGATGTGCACGTCTTCGAAGCGGAAATCGAACAACGAACGCACATCGGGATTGAGGCGCAGGCTGGGCAGTGCATGGGGTTCCCGCTGCAACTGCTCGCGGGCCTGATCGAAATGATTGAGATACAAATGCGCATCACCCAGCGTGTGCACAAAGTCGCCGACTTCCAGATCACACACCTGCGCCACCATGTGGGTAAGCAGTGCGTAGCTGGCAATGTTGAACGGCAGGCCGAGGAAGATGTCCGCCGAACGCTGGTAGAGCTGGCACGACAACCTGCGATTGGCGACATGGAACTGGAACATGGTGTGGCAGGGCTGCAAGGCCATCTGCTCGAGTTCGCCGACGTTCCAAGCGCTGACCAGCAGGCGCCGCGAATCCGGGTTGCGCTTGATCTCGCCAAGCAGCCAGCTGATCTGGTCGATGCAGCGGCCATCCGCCGCGCCCCAGGATCGCCACTGCTTGCCGTACACCGGTCCAAGGTTGCCCTCGGCATCGGCCCATTCATCCCAGATGCCGACGCCGTTCTCCTTGAGGTAGGCGATGTTGGTTTCGCCGCGCAGGAACCAGATCAACTCATGGATGATGGAACGCAGGTGCAGTTTCTTGGTGGTGACCAGAGGAAAACCCTGCGACAAGTCGAAGCGCATCTGCCAGCCGAACACGCTGTGGGTGCCCGTGCCGGTGCGATCCGATTTCGGGGTGCCCTGCTCAAGCACGTGCCTGAGCAGGTCGAGATAGACACGCATCAGGATTTCTTCCCAGGCACCGGATCGGCAACCACACGCGGCTGCAGCGTGGGCGCGGAGCGCGAGGCCAGCAACAGGACCACGCCGAGCAGGATCAGCGGCAGCGACAGAATCTGGCCCATGGTCAGCCAGCCCCAGGCCAGGTATCCCAGCTGCGCATCCGGTTCGCGCACGAATTCCACGCCAAAACGGAACAGGCCGTAGAACAGGGCAAACAGCCCGGAAACCAGGTAACGAGGCTTTGGTTTCATCGAAACGAAATAGAGAATGCAGAACAGCAACACGCCTTCCAGAAGCATCTGGTAAAGCTGCGAAGGATGCCTGGCTTCAGCGGCGAGTTGGCCTGCCGCGGCCATTGCCTTCAACTGTTCGATGCTGTGGCCGGCGGTATCGATGGCGCGCGGAAAGATCATGCCCCAGGGCAGGTCGGTATGGCGTCCCCACAACTCGCCACCGATGAAATTGCCGAGCCGACCGGTGCCGAGGCCGATAGGCACCAGCGGAGCGACGAAATCCATCACGTCGAAGAAATGCATGCCATTGCGCCGCGACCAGTACCACATCGCGACCAGCACGCCGAGCAGGCCGCCATGGAAGGACATGCCGCCTTCCCAGATGCGAAACAGCGACAGCGGATCGGCAAGCAACTCGGGCGTGGCGTAGAACAGCATGTAGCCGACCCGCCCACCCAGGATCACGCCGATCATGCCGTAGAAGGCCAGATCGGAAAACGCCGTCGGCCCCACCGGCAAGCGTCCAGCCCGACGCCGGCGCTCGCCGAGCCACCAGAACGCGGCAAACGCGATGAGGTACATGATGCCGTACCAATGCACGGCAACCGGTCCGATCGAAAACGCGATGGGGTCGATGTCAACCAGATAGGGCATCGGATGAATTGTCGCCAGGGCGTGGAAAGTGATTGCGCATTATGTCAGCAGACCGCTCAAGCGGGCAGGACGCGCAGGATGAAACCCTTCAGGTATTCGGTCTCGGCAATCGCCGGATGCACCGGATGGTCAGGCCCCTGTTGCATTGAAACCAGCATCTGCGCCTGGCGATCGAGATGGCGCGCCGCCTGTTGCACGCCATCCAGCAGCATCGAGCGCGGCAGGTGGTGGGAGCAGGAAAAGGTGATCAGGATGCCGTCGCGTTCCAGTACCTGCATGCCAAGCTCGTTCAGGCGGCGATAGGCGATGCGGCCTTCGGCAAGATCCTTCCTGCGCTTGACGAACGCCGGCGGGTCGAGAATCACCACATCGAAGCGTTCGCGCTGCTCACGCAAGTTCCTGAGAAAATCGAACGCATCGGCGCGCACGGCCCGCACGCGATCCTGCAAACCGTTGCGCTGCGCGTTGCGGGTGATGGCATCGACCGCCGCAGGCGAGGAATCGACGCAGACCACTTCGCTGGCACCATCGCGGGCGGCACGCAGCCCCCAGCCACCCAGATAGCTGAACATGTCGAGCACGCGCTTGCCCTTGACCAGGCGCGCCAGCTGATCACGATTGCCGCGCTGGTCATAGAACCATCCGGTTTTCTGCCCCGATACCGGATTGCACTCGAACTCCAGGCCGGCTTCGCGCACGATCAGGGGCGCATCAATCGGCTCCCCGAGCGCAAGGTCGGCGTATTCGGGCAGATTTTCCAGGGAACGAATCGAAGCGTCGTTCTTCCACCACAGCTGGCGCGGCTTGAACACCTTGGCCAGCGCCGCCTCGATTTCACCCTTCAGTCGTTCCATGCCGGCAGTGGTGGCCTGTGCCACCAGCACGTCGCCAAAGCGGTCGACGGTCAAGCCCGGCAGACCATCGGATTCCCCGAACACCAGTCGATACCAAGGCTCCTCGAACAGCCGCTCTCGCAAGGCAAGCGCCACCTTGAAGCGGTGCACGAAAAGCGAGCGGTCCAGCGCATGGTCGATGCCGCGATTGACCAGGCGCGCGCAGATCAGCGAGGCGGGATTGACGTAACCGACGCCCAGCGGCTTGCCGCGATGGTCGGCGATGGCACACGCCTGCCCTGGCTCAAAATCCGCAAGTGGCGAGCGCGCGACATCCACTTCGTTGGAAAACACCCAGAGATGACCTGCGCGCAGACGCGCATCCTCGCCGCGCTTGAGGTACAGCGCGGGATACTCGATGGATTCGGACACGGCAGTGATTCCAGGCGACGATACCGCCCATTCTAACCGTGCGCGTATGCCAGCCGGCTTGTCCGGCTGTACATCACGTTCCGCGACTGGCCTTCCTGCGCGCCATCAGGTTCAGCATTTCCACCACGATGGAGAAACCCATGGCGAAATACACATAGCCGCGCGGCACATGGAACTCGAGGCCGTCGGCGATCAGCACCACGCCCACCAGAATCAGGAAGGCCAGCGCCAGCATGCGCAGGGTCGGATGCCGGTCGATGAAATCCCCGACCGGATTGGAGGCAAAGATCATCACTGCAACGGCAAGGATGATGGCCAGCACCATGACCACGACCTGGTTGACCATGCCGATCGCGGTGATCACCGAATCCAGCGAGAACACGATGTCGATGACCGCGATCTGCAGGATGACCACGGTGAACGAGGCAAACACGTGGCCTTCCGCGTTCGGGGACGCAAAGCCTTCCAGCTCGTTGTGGATTTCCATCACCGCCTTCACCAGCAGGAACAGGCCGCCGCCGATCAGGATCAGGTCGCGCAGCGAAATCACCTGGTCCGCCAGCTCGAACAAGCCGAGCTTCTCGTCATCGAGGCCAGCCAGGAAGGACAGCACCAGCAACAATGCGATGCGGGTGATGCAGGCAAGGCCAAGGCCGATCTTGCGCGCCAGCGGCCGTTGCTCGGGAGCAAGGCGACTGACCGCAATGGAGACGAACACCAGATTGTCGACGCCGAGGACGATCTCCAGCGTCGCCAGGGTGAACAGGGCCACCCAGAATTGTGGATCCAGCAGAAGTTCAAGCATTCACGTGGTGTCGCTGTCTAGAAAAATCGTTGCCCGAGCACAAGGCCCCAACACATCATCACATTGAGCATGAGCAGGAAAACCGCGGCCGACCCCATGTCCTTGGCGCGCCCGGCCAATTCGTGAAACTCGGGACTTGCCTTGTCGACCACGGCCTCGATTGCCGAATTGAGCAGCTCAGCCGACAACACCAGGATCAGGCTGCCACAGAGCATTGCCTTTTCAATCGCATCCTGACCCAGCCAAAACCCCAGGGGAAACAGGACCACGCTCAAATATGCTTCAAGACGGAACGAGGCTTCATGCCGCCATGCCGCGCGCAAGCCTTTCCATGACCAAACAAGGGCGCGACCAATCTGCCTGGGTCCGCGCGGTTCGCTACTGGGCATGCACCTGCTCTTAAAACGGATTGGTCAACGAGATATGATGCCATAAAGTCGAGGCCCTCCCGGTGGTACACGCGGGTACGGATCGATACCGCTTGACCACCCGGAGCGTGCATGAGCAAACGCGTACTGGCGAGCGTCGCCCTGATCGCATTGGCCTTGATGTGCATCGGCCTGCTGTGGCTGGACCTGCCATTGGCACGCTGGGTCCATGACAGCGGATTGGCCGCCTCACCCTTGATGGTTGGAAGCATAGGCGTTCTCGACACCATCTTCGGCGTGAAGCTCTCCTACTGGCTTGCATCCAGCCTCTGCATCGTCGTGGGAACCGCCTTGCTGGTGATCTCTCGAAACAGGCTGCGGTATCGCCTGCCCGGGCAGACCCTGGTCTCCGTCGCACTGGTCCAGGCCTCAACCAACCTGCTGATGATCCTCGGCAAGAACACTTTTGGCCGTGTGCGACCGGTGGACCTGCTGGCATCGACGGACTGGTCGGCGATGTGGTTCATGGGCGGCGGCTCGTTCCCTTCGGGCCACGGCGCATTCTATTTCGGACTGCTGCTGCCGCTGGCGGCATCGACATCACGCATCTGGTTGCGCACCCTGCTGCTGGGGATCGCCGTTTTCGTCGTCCTTGCGCGCATCAACATGGAGCGGCACTACCTCTCGGATGTTTGCGCCTCGGCGCTGATCGCCGCATGCGTGGCGCTCACCTTGCGCGCGTTGCTGCAACAGTTCAAAGCCACGGCAGTACCCGCCGTCGCCACGGCCACGCGCTGAGCACGCTCCGCCCGCATCCAGCAGGGATGTCGGGGCTTCGCACGCAGGGGTATTTGCCGATTGCAGGCTGATATGCTCGCGCAACGTGATCGCGGGGGACACACTGGTGCTGCAACACGCCGGCAAGAGCTGGCCACATGGCCCACGACAACTGGTTCGAAGCCTGGCATGGCTGCGTCTGTGCGCAATTGCAGGCCAGAGCCTGACCATTGCGTTCGTGACCTGGGTGCTGGATTTGCCCATTCCAGTTGGTTCGCTGTGCGCAGGAATCGCCATGCTCGCGGTATTCAGCGTGCTCGCCTTCTGGCGCCTGCGCCAGCGCACGCGCATCGCCGCCTGGGAGCCGGTTGCCCACATCGCCGTGGACACCCTGGTTCTCGGTTACCTGTTGTACCTGACCGGCGGCGCCAGCAATCCCTTCATCTCGCTGCTGGTGATGCCGATCACGCTTGCGGCGACCGCACTGCCGCTGCGCTCCGTTTCCATCGTGGCGGTGCTCTCGGTGGGCACCTATTTCTTTCTCATGCATCACTCGCAGGCGCTGCCACAGGTCAGTGGCGAAGGGGCCTCGGGCCTGTTCAATCTTCATCTCACCGGCATGGCCATCAGCTTCGCCATTACCGCAGGCATGCTGGGATTCTTCATCGCACGACTTGCCCGCGCCCTGCGCGCGCAACAGGCAGAGGCCGAACATGAGCGCGAACGCGCCTTGCGCGACCAGGGCATCCTGGCCATCGCCACGCAAGCAGCCAGCACCGCGCACGAGTTGAATACGCCGCTTTCGACCATGCGTACCCTGCTCGGGGAGCTGGCAAGGGAAAGCGCTCAGCAGGAAACCTTGGCGGCGGATGTCGAACTGCTGATCAGCCAGGCCGACCGCTGCCGGGACATCCTGCGCCAATTGGTGAAAGTGGGCAGCAACCAGTTGAGTGGCGTTGCCGAACGTTTGAGCGTGGCACGCCTGTTCGATTCGACCCGCGATTCGTTCGCCCTGCTGCGCCCGGAAGTGGAAGTGGAATTCAGCCTTGACCCGGACCTCGCCCAGCGATCGATCGAGGTAGTCCCGGCCCTGCAGCATGCGCTGGTCAACCTGCTAAACAACGCCGCCGACGCTTCGCGCGCATGCGGCAATACCCGCGTGGAGCTGGTGGTCGGGCGCGACCGGGAATCGCTGGCCATCGACGTGCGGGACCACGGCAAGGGCATGCGCGAGGCCGACCTCTCCAGTGCAGGCATGCGCTTCCAGACCACCAAGCAGCATGGCCTCGGCCTGGGACTGGCCCTGGCCAATGCCACCGCTGATCGCTACGGTGGGTCCCTGGTCGCCTACCCCGCCACAGGTGGCGGCACCCGCTTGCGATTGCTTCTACCGCTCAAAACGCTGGACAATTTCACCCATGAATCATGAAGCGAACGGTCGCATCCTGCTCGTCGACGACGACGCGGTTTTCAACCAGGTTCTTGGACGCGCGCTCTCCACGCGCGGCTTCGAGGTGCGCGGTGCTCACAACGGCAAGGAAGCATTGGCCCTGTGCGCCGAATTCAAGCCCCGCTACATCGTGCTTGACCTCAAGCTCGGAACGGAAAGCGGCCTTGGCCTGATCCCGTCCCTCAACCGCGAGGTTCCGGATGCGCGCATCCTGCTGCTGACCGGCTATGCCTCCATCGCCACCGCAGTGGAGGCCATCAAGCGCGGCGCGCACGATTACCTGGCCAAACCGGTGGATGCCGACCAGGTGGTGCAGGCACTGCTCGGAAATTCGGTGCAGCAGCAGGCCGCGGACCTGAAGCTGCCGGATGCACCGCCGCCGCTCAAGCGCCTGGAGTGGGAACACATCCAGCGCGTATTGAACGATTGCGAGGGGAACATCTCGGAAGCGGCAAGGCGTCTCGGCCTGCATCGCCGCACCCTGCAGCGCAAGCTGGCCAAGCGACCCGTTCGCGAAACTCCGCCTCGCTAGGGCTACGTGAAACAAGCAGTTTCCGTTCGTGGTGAGCCCTTCGACTGTGCTCAGGACAGGCCTGTCGAACCATGAACGGAATCAAGACGCCACGCTCTCGTCCTTCGACAGGCCTGCCACGGGCAAGGTCATGGGATTCTGGACGAACGGGACTGGGCCAGCGGCGCATCAACAGGCCACGAAGCAGTGCCGTCCACCGGGTTTCCGCTCAGCGCTTGAGCATGCCCTCAAGCGCAGGCCAGACATTCTCCAGAACACGCGGTTGCGCCCGGGCATTGGGGTGCAAGCCATCGTCCTGCATCAGCGCGGCATCCAGCGCCACGCCGTCCAGCAGGAACGGGACCAATGGCACGTTGAAATCGCGCGCCAGATCCCGATACATAGTGCGCAATCCGTCGCGATATTGAGGTCCGTAGTTGACCGGAATCTCCGTCCCCACCAGAAGCACGCGTGCACCAGCCGCCTGGCACATCTCGATGATGCGCGAGAGGTTCGTGCGCGGCGCCTCCAGCGGCAATCCGCGCAAGGCATCGTTGGCGCCGAGTTCGAGTATGACGACAGCCGGGGTGTTGCCGGAAAGCGCTTCCGGCATGCGCGCCAGACCTCCTGCGGTGGTTTCGCCGCTGATGGATGCATTGACCACCTGGTACGCCGGGCTGTGCGTTTCAAGCCTGGACCGCAACAAATCGACCCAACCGCTGCCCGCCTGCAAGCCGTAGGCGGCAGACAGGGAATCACCCAACACGACAATCCGTTGAACCGGTGACGCAGCCCACGCCGAAGGTGCCAGGGCCGCGAGCAAGACAACAAGGAACCAACGCAGCATGAACGCGCAATCCAGTCTCGTACTCAGTGCAGACAAGCTTAGCAAAACCGTCACCGGCCCCGATGGTTCGCTGACCATTCTCGATGACGTGAGCTTGAGTGTCGAAGAAGGATCGAGCCTGGCCATCGTCGGCGTCTCCGGTTCCGGCAAGACAACCCTGCTCGGCCTGCTGGCCGGCCTCGACCGACCCAGCAGCGGCTCGGTCACCCTCGGTGGACACACGCTCGACGCTCTGGATGAGGAAGCGCGGGCGCGGGTTCGCCGTCGCATGGTTGGCTTCGTGTTTCAATCGTTCCATCTGCTGCCGGCGCTGAATGCCGAAGAAAACGTCATGCTGCCGCTCGAATTGGAAGGCCTTGCGGATGCGCGGCAACGCGCGGCGCGGGCGCTGGCAGACGTTGGCCTCTCGGCGCGCCTGCATCACTACCCGCACCAGCTCAGTGGTGGCGAGCAGCAGCGGGTCGCCATTGCACGCGCGTTCGTGCACCGGCCCAAGCTCCTGTTTGCGGATGAACCGACCGGCAATCTCGATCAACGCACGGGTGCCGCCATCAGCGACCTGTTGTTCTCCCTCAATCGGGAGCATGCGACCACCCTGGTCATGGTCAGCCACGACCAAAGCCTGGCTGCCCGCTGCCAGCGCAGCGTTCGCCTGAGTGACGGTCGCATCGTCATGGGTGAGGCATGAAAACCGGAGCATTTGCATGGCGCAGCCTGCGCCGCGAGTTCCGCCACGGTGAACTGGCGACCCTGGCCATTGCCCTGCTGCTGGCCGTGGCCGCACTCACTGCCGTAGGCACCCTGGCCAGTCGCGTCGAACATACCCTGCTTGGTTCTGCCGCGGACCTGATGGGCGGCAACCTCGGCATCAGCGCTTCGCGCAGCGCACTGCCCGAAGAATTCTCCGCACAGGCCGCCGGCTTTGGACTGACCAGCAGCCGCAGCATCGAGTTCGCCAGCGTGCTGTTTGCCGATGGCCGCAGCCAGTTCACTGAAATCCGTGCCGTCGACGGGGATTTTCCCTTGCGCGGGGAACTGGTGGTGGCCAATGCACAAGGATTGCAGCAACGCGTGGGAGCACCCGCCAACGGCGAGGTCTACATTGATCACGCGGTGGGCGCAACGCTGCAAAGCGGCATTGGTGATGTCGTGCAACTGGGCGGACGCGACTATCGAATTGCCGGCGAATTGATTCGCGCAGCCGGCAGCGCGGTGGTGCAGTTTGCCCCGGCCATGATGATGAACCTGCGGGACGCCGAATCCAGTGGCCTGCTCGGCGTCGGCAGCCGTGCAAGCTATCGGCTCATGCTTGCCGGTGACGCCGATGCCATTGAGCGCTTTTCGAACTGGGCAAAGCCGCGCCTGCCGGACAACGCGCGCTTGACGACGATTGCCGACGCCCAGGCCAACCTGAGGACGACTCTCAAGCGCGGGGAAAACTTCCTGCGCATGGCGGCGCTGCTTGCGGTACTGCTGGCCGGCGTTGCGGTGGCGCTTGCGGCGCAGCGCTTTGCACGTCGCAAGACGGAAGAGGTGGCCTTGTTGCGTTGCCTTGGCGCCAGCCGCAACGAGATCCTGCTTGCGCTGCTGCTGGAACTCGGCATGTTGGCACTGCCGGCTTTCGCCGCGGGTGGAGCCATTGGCCTGGCCCTGCATCAGGCGGCATTCGCCTTTGCCGGACCGATGCTGGGCACCGCTCCGGCGCCGATTCCATTCGCACCCGTGTTCGCGGCCGTTGCCATCGGCCTGGCCGTGTTGATCGGGTTTGCCCTGCCGCCGCTGCTGCGGCTGCGTGACGTCGAGCCAATGCGCGTGTTCCGCCAGGACATGCAAACCCGTTTGCGCCGGTTTGATGTGCTCTACTTGCTGCCGCTCGCGGTCAGCGCCGGCCTGCTGATGACGCAAAGCAATTCGCTGACCCTGGCCCTCGTGTTGGCGTGCGGATTGTTTGCGGTGGGCCTGCTGGCCAGCCTGTTCACCCTGCTGGTCCTGCGCCTCCTGCGTGCCGTCGGTCGCAACTGGCCGGGCGCGCTGCGCTTCGGGCTGGCCAATCTCGGCAGACGCAAGCGCCTGACAATGATCCAGGTCACTGCACTGGCCTTGAGCCTGACAGCACTTGATCTGTTGGCCGTGGTGGGCCCCTCCCTGCTCGAGCGCTGGCGTGCGGAATTGCCGGCGGACACGCCCAATTATTTCGTCCTCAACCTGCAGTCCGACCAACGCGCGGGATTCGAGGATCGGCTGCGCACGCTCGGCGCCGACAATTTCAGCCTGCTGCCGCTGGCCGCCGGCAAGCTGGTCGCCATCAATGGCAAGGATCCGGCCCTGCACCTGGGTGCGGGCGACGAAGAAGCCAGTCGCAGGATCGAGGGAGAGGTGCGCGTTTCCTGGAGCTCCACCCTGCCCGAAGCCAACACGCTCATCGAAGGCACCTGGTTCGAGGATGCGCCGCCTGCCGCGCAGCTGTCGGTGAGCAGCAACTGGATGGAAATGCTCAAGCTCAAGCTCGGCGACACCCTCACCTTGCGCTTTGGCGATCAGGATCTGCGCGCGGCGATCAGCAGCGTGCGCGAGGTCGACTGGGATTCGTTCCGGGTCAATTTCTTCCTCATGCTCGATCCGGCGCATGGCGATCCACTACCGCACAGCCTCATATCCAGTTTCCATCTTGCCAACGGCTCCAGCGCACTTGCCGCACTGTCCAGGGACATGCCGAACCTGTCCCTGGTGGATGTGAACTCCATCCTCGACCGGGTGCGCGACGTCATCCAGAAAGTGACGACTTCGGTGTCGTGGGTATTGGCATTCAGTCTGGCTGCCGGCGTCATGGTATTGCTTGGCGCCTTGGCCTCCACCGCCGAGGAGCGCCGCTTCGAAACGGCGCTGCTGCGCACGCTCGGAGCCGACCGCCGGCAGGTCAACCTGGCCATCCTTGGCGAATTCGGTGCACTTGGCCTGCTGGCAGGCGCCATCTCCGGCCTTGGAACCGCGGCGACCAGCGTGGTGCTCGCCAGCGAGGTTTTCAACATGCAAGGCTTCCGGCCACCGGCGTTCGGCCTTGCGGTTGTCGCCGTGGCATCGGCCTTGCTGGTGATGCTTGCCGGACTGCTGGGAACCCGTCGCATCGCGCGCACGCCACCGATGCTTGTCCTGCGGCGCGGGAACTGATCGACACTCGACCCCGGCTTGCGTCCGCGCCCGTCTGGCGACTATCGTGGCGGCAATGAAAGAGAGCGAAAAGCGGCGTTTTCCCCGTTTGCCCGCATTCTCCGCGGCGTTGATCACGCAGGCCGGCCAGGGCTGGCTGAGCGAAGTGCGCGACCTCTCACAGGGCGGCGCCCGCCTTGCACGTCCACAGCATTGGCAAACTGCCGACGACAAACACTATTGCATCTATTTCATTTTTGACCAGGAAACCGTCATCGCTGTCGATGCGTCCTGCGTGCGCGAGAATGCCGATGATCTCGGTTTCGCCTTTGAGGACGGCCAGGAGACAAAGGTGAAGGATCTCCTGTACGAATCCCGATTCGTTGACCAGGATGCACCCTGACCGGGCGCAGCAGCCGATCAGACTTGCCTTTGGGTCGGCTCTTGCTACGCTTCGTCCACGGACTCGCGACGGTGCCTCAAGCGGCGCCACGCGTAGACCGGAAGCATGCACGAGAAATGCGCCCAGACGCCGAGCCAGACCAGTGAACGCAGGACCGGATTGCGCGCGGCCGGATCGAATTTCCTGAAGTAGCGCCACATGCTGCGGTGCTTGTGGAAGGCGACAAAAGCCGGACGACTGCGACTTGAGCTGCCTTGTGCGTGCACGACCCGAATGGACGCAACATGCAGGACCTTGAATCCGGCATCACGAATGCGCCGACAAAGATCCAGATCCTCGCAATGCAGGAAGTAGCCTTCGTCAAAACCGCCGACTGCATCAAACGCTCGACGCGACACCATCATGCAGGCGCCGGAAACCGCGTCGACCGCCTCAACCGGTGCCATGGCCAGCGCGGAGGGCAACTCGACTCCTGCCAGGTTCGGAAAGCGTTGCTGTAATCGCGACAGCCCGGTTGCCGTTGCCAGTGCACGCTGCAGCAAGGGATCCCGACGTCGGTTGGCACGTTCTCCCCTACCCTGGGAATCCACGACGTGCACCCCCAGCAGTCCCGCATCCGGGTGGGCTGCTGCAACCTCGCGCAACGCGGCGATGGTCGAGTCCTCGATCAGGCAATCGGGATTCAGGAACATGATCATGTCCCCAACGGCAAGCCGCGATGCCTGGTTGCACGCGGTGCCGAACCCGAGATTGCGTTCGTTTCGAAGCAGGCGCAGGCGCGCGTCTTCGGCAAACTCGTGTTCCACGCGCGCCGGCAATCGATCTTCCGACGCATTGTCGACAACGATCAGTTCGACCGCAGCAGTGGAATGCAGGGCATTGCGGATACCGGCCATGGCCACGCATCCACTGTCGGCAGTGACCACAACGACGCTGGTTTTCCCTGTTGCCGATGCGAAGGACACGGTCGGCTTGCCCTTGCTCAGAGTCCGCTGACGAGACGGTCGCCTTGTTCGCGCGCGGCATTCCACAACACCGGCCAGTCGCGCCAGGCCTGGGCAATATCCAGCAGTTCGGCACGCGTCGCGTCCACGCATTGCTTGGCATCGAACTGCTCGGGCCAATCGGCCAGGCGTGGCGCGGCATGCTTCAACAGAGCGTTGCCATTGTTGCGCACGATGGAACGCACGTCGGCCTGCCAGTAAACCGGTGCATCACTGAGCAACTCAAACTGGTTCTGCAATCGCTCAACGATGTCGGCGCGGATGAAACCCAGGTATTCCTGCAAGGAGTTCTCCAGGGCCGAATCACTGCTTGCGGCAAGATCCGCCGTGGTCTCCGCCAGCAAGTGCAGGCGACGCCCAGGATCTTGGGCCCGGGCCGATCCGACCTGTCCGCTGACGTGGTCGCGCAGAAAGTGGTTGAAGCGGGGCATGTGCGCGGCCATGGTGATTTCCGAGCGCTTGCGCGCTGATTCCTGCGCATGGCCGACCACGCTCGGCAGATGCATCACCAGGGAATCCTCGCGGCAGTACCGGGTTGCTGCGCTGGCCAGGCCATCCTCCCCGCGGCCATCCGGGTTCGTGCACGGAAGCAGTTCGCGATTGTCGAACAGGAAGGGCGTGAAATAGGCTTGCGCGGCCGGCTTTGGACGCAGCCAGCCGTACCAAAGGCTCTGTGCTTCGATATTGCGAAGATAGGCTTCGCGGTCAGCCCACAAGTCGGCGCGGCTTTCCGCGTCCAACTGGTAGAGCCATAGCGCGCTCTCCGTACCGGAGCTGCCGCAGGTACCGTTCAGCGAGTACAGGATGCGCGCATCGCCGCGCAGATGTTCAAGCCGGCCGAGGTTGATACCGCGCAGGCTTTGGCGTTCAAGCCCGTATCCTTCGAGGCCGAGCACGGAACCCAGTTGGGCACCACAAACCGCCAGATGCGATTCAAACGGATCCGACGACTCCTCGTCCCCGGCTGACAGCGCATCTTCGAGGCGCCGATAGAATCGCGCAGACGCAGCAACCGATGGATTGGGTTCCAGGCCAGGGCGCACGTCCTGAAGACGCCGCAGGGGAAAGCGAAAATCCTCATCGAGCATCGCGAACATGCGTCCTGCCGAGAGCAGCAGCGCGACGTTCCAGGAACGTCCTCCGCCAGGTCGGCGCGTGCGCGGACCGCGATCGAGCAACCATTCCAGGCTCTTCTCGCAACCCGGCACGGCCTTGAGCAGGCGCTCGCGCAGGCGCTGGCGCTCGCTTGGCCCAAAGTAGCTGACCGGATTGCCGACTGCGCGCGCAAACTCGCGCAACAGGTCGCGGTTCTGGTCCTGGTTCCTTGCGTCCGTCGAGTCGTCCAGCAATACCACGGGTCGTGCAACGCGGAATTTCCGCTCGTAGTTGGCCAGCGAATCGAGCAGCTTCTTCAGCTGCTGCGGCCGATCACAGGCGCGGATGTAAATGGCGTGCAGGGTTCTCGGGCTTGCCTCCGGCGCACGCCTCAGGCGATCCAGGTAGTCCGAATCCTTCACCAGCAATCCCGCCGTGGCCAAACCTTCCAGGCCCTTGCGGATCCGGTCCTGCTGGGTCAGACCGGGGACGACTGATGCAACCCGCGCCGCATGCTCGTCGATCGGCCTGAACTCGCGGCATTGATCAAGCGTCTGCAAGACGTGATGGCTCAGTACATGACGCTCACCCGAATCCTTGGCGATGAACGCGTACTCGTCGCTGGACAGCGGCGCAACCATTGCATCGATGGCCGCGTACAGTGGGGCTTCGGCCTGCGCCGCCGCAGCCTGCACAGGTTTCATCTGGCCATAGCTGACCTGGAATTCGGATGTTTTCGTCATTTCCTTGCCGACCGTCGTTATCGACGCAACCAGCCGAACCATCGGGTTCGCGGTTTTCGTGTGGAGGCATCACGCAGCCTTTGAACCTCGGCCTCGAGCTCGGCGATGCGGGTTCCGCTGCTCATGTTCTTGCGAACCTCCCCATTGTAATGGGAATACACCGATTCCTGACGATCTGCGAACCAGGAAATGGCCGGCAATTCCGGCGCCAAGGGTTGCCTGGAACAGGCCGCCACGTAGTAAAGCGGCGCACTGGTCATGCCATCGACGAGGCCTGAGCCATCCGCATCGAGGGAGGAAACCCGGCAACCCGAGCCTTGCCCATCAAGCGACCACAAGGCCGACTGGAACAGCAGCTTCTGTGCATACAGGCGCACGTGGGGGAAATGCTGATGCAAGAGCTCCTGCAGTTCTTCCCGATACAGCTCGCGCACGTGGAACTCATTGCGGAACCCGGCGATGTCGCTGTAGTTGCGCTTGTCCGGGGAGGAAATCAACAGCAAACCCTCGGGCTTCAGCACACGCTGGAATCCGGCGACCAGCTCCTGCTGGGCCGCAAGGTGTTCGAGGGTTTCAAAGGAAACCACGCAGTCGAAAGTCGCGTCATCAAACGACAGCCTGGATGCATCACCGACCTCGAAGCGAAGATTCTTGCGATCTGCGTATCGCGACCGCGCATGTCCAACAGCCTCGGCGGAAATATCCAGACCAACGACTTCCGACGCCATCCCGGCCAGCAGATTGGATCCGTAGCCTTCGCCGCAGGCAGCATCCAGAACGCGCTTGCCGGCAACCAGCGGGGCGGCAAATGCATATCGATGCCAGTGCTCGTACCAGATTTCACGCACGCACTCGGGGGTGAAGCGCTCGCCGGTAAACGCCAGCGGTGGAGTGTCTTCATTCATTGACTTCACCCACGAAACGGATCCATCGGTGCGGCAGTCGCACCAGGCCAAATTCCCTTGATTCGCCACGCACGGTCAATGTTCGCTCCTCGGTGTCGAAAAGGCGGATTCCTTCGGAGTCCAGCACATGCACCTTGACCATGTAACTCCCCGGCAGCAGGCCGATGTCTTCAAACTCGATCTCTGCGCAATAGACGGATGACTGCCCGCCCTCCAGCGCTACCGCGTCCATTTCCGAGCTGACGCCATAGACCGGTGTTCCATCGGCGCGTGCGATACCGAACAAGACAACCGGCGTGCGCCGATCACGCGACCCTGCGCGAACCCGCAGGCGCAAAGAATTTCCGATGTCGAGAACCGGAGCCGGACTTTCGTCCTGCCCATTGACCGTGAATTCGACAATCTCGAACTCCTGGCTCGCACGCACACCGTGATCCGACGCCACCGCCGCCTGGCGGCGCTCATGCCAGGCAAGGTAGGCTTGCGAGACATCGAACACGTCCCCATACATGGCAACCTTGCCGTGCTGCAGCCAGAGCGCGCGGCTGCAGAGTTTCTGCACGTGATACATGCTGTGCGAAACCAGCAACAGGGTGCCGCCACCCGCCAGGTAGTCCTCCATCCAGCGCACGCATTTTTTCTGGAAGGATTCATCCCCTACCGCCAACACTTCATCCGTGATCAAAAGGTCAGGCTTGAGGGCGGCAATGATGGCAAACCCGAGGCGGACAACCATGCCCGAGGAGTAGTGTTTCACCGGCTCATCAATGTAGGCACCAATATCCGCGAACTCGATGATGCCTGGCAGGCACTGCGCAATCTGGCTTCGGTTCAATCCATACAGCGCACCCGCCATGGCGATATTGTCGCGTCCGCTGTACTCGGGGTGGAAACCGGCACCCAGTTCAAGCAACGCGCCGACCTTTCCGTAAACGTTCGCCGTGCCTTCGGTCGCGGTAAGCACGCCGGTAATCAACTTGAGCAGGGTCGACTTGCCTGCCCCGTTCTCGCCGATGATGGCGACCGACTCGCCTCGTTTCACTTCCAGGTTGATGTCGTGCAAAACCTGCTGGCCATCGACATCGCCCCCACCCAGCAACAGTCGGCCAAGCGAACGCAGGCGATCGGAGGAACGATGGGATTTCGGGAATCGCTTCCCCAACCCTTCCGCGCGAACCAGGATCTCGCTCACAGAAAGTCCTCGAAGTGCGGATCAAGGCGACGGAACAACCAGGATCCGACCAGATACGAGATCACTGCGATTGCAAGCACCAGGCCCAATGCACCCCAACCGAAGTTTCCGTGCCCAAGCAGCAGGAAGCGATACGCCTCCACAAAACCGGTGAATGGATTCAGGTCCAACCAACCCTGATAGCGATCGGGCAGATTGCTGCGGTCGTAGAAAATGGGTGCTGCAAACATCATCAAGGTCAGGAGCTGGCCCAGGATCTGCACCAGGTCCCTTACGAATACCTGCAATGCGGCGAAGCAGAGTGCCGCGCCATAGGCATACAGGAACATCGGCAGGTACATGAGAATTGCAAAGGGAATACCCTGGATCCTGATTCCCTGCCCCGTCAGTGCAAGGACGAGCAAGATCACGATGAACCCAGCCAAGTGCAGCATGAATCCTGCGGCACATGGAGCAAATACGAGAATCTCCCTCGGCACGGCAACCTTGCCGATCAGCGCGGAATTGTCCTGAAGCGCGGTTGTCGATCTCAGGATGGCATCCGAAAACGCGATCCACGGCCACAGTCCCACCACCAGGAACGGAACGTATCCGGGTGCGCCCGCCCCGGGGATTCGTGCCTTGAAGATTTGCACAAAGACAAACGCATAGATGGCCAATTGCAGCAATGGCTGCAGGAATGCCCAGCCAAACCCCGTGAAGCTGCCTCGGTAGCGTTCGTGAAGTTCTCGCCTGACGAAGTGCAGGGCGAGTGAAAATCTATTCATTGCTTCCCCACTGAAGAGCCGGCGGCGAGCTCACGCAAACCGGCGGTGTGCCGGTCCACTGCCTATCCGTCCGGCACCGGTGCAATGATACGCGCGGCAATCAGATGCCGCCCATATTCAACCTGAGATGCCTACCGGTGCGGCTGTCTGGCTCCTGGCGTACCCCAGGGAAGCCAGAACCGACCTATCGCCCACGCCACCATCAGTACACGTGGCACCGACCAGGACGCTGCGTGGCAAGCAGATTCCGTTCGTGGTGAGCCCATCGATGGGGCTCAGTACGGGCTTGTCCAACCATTAACGAATCAAGGCACCATACCGTGAATGCAAGTTCGTCTGTTCCAGACTCGCCCGGAATCCAACCGTGCACTCCCGATTGACCTACGGTTGCTGTTGCTGGGCGTCTTCCGGCAGGTATCGCGTGCGCAGCGACGCAACCACCTCAGGGGTGGCTTCAAGCGGCATGGCCTTCAGCTCATCCAGGTGCTCCTTCACCTTCGCTTCGCGCATGGTTTTCTCGATTTCACCGACGATCTGTTGCTTGACCTCGGCAAAGCTGCGCGGCCTGGCGGCGGCGCGCTGCTCCAGCTTGATGATGTGGAAACCGAACGAGGATTTCACTACAGGGGAGACATCCCCGGCACTTGCGAGCTTTTTTACCGCATCCGCAAAGGCCGGATCCATGGATTCCGAATCTGCAGCAAAAATGACACCCTTGTTCGAAGTCTTGGAGGGATCGTCGGAATACTTCATCACCAGGGCATCGAAGTCCTCACCCGCACCGATCCTTGCGTGCAATTCATCAGCCAGTTTGCGCGCTTCCCCTTCGCTGCGTGATTTGGTGTCAATGAGAATGTGACGGGCCGAGGTCGATCCCTGGATTGAATAAGCTTCAGGATTGACCTCGTACCTCTCCTGCGCAAGTTCATCCACCTTCCCCACATTCAGGTTCGTCCGCATTTCAACCAAGCGCAACTCGGAGAGCAGGTTCTCTGTTTCCAGCTGCACGGCGCGGTTGAATGCTTCACCCTGGTTGAGCTTCTCGGCACGAGCCTCGCTGGCCAACTGGCGGTTGGTCAGCAGGCGATCTATCAACTCCTCGATGCGTTTGGGGCTATTCATGACATTGGCGCGGATTCGCTCCGGCACGCGCAGAAGGGCCGCATCCACATCCAACATCGTTACGACAGCATCACCCCGTTTGGCCACGACAGTATCCGTTGGATAGCGCTCCGCAGCGTGAGCCGCGCCCATTGCACCGAGCAACAGGATGACGGAAAGGGTGAGGCGAAGTGAATTGAACACGCTGTTTACTCCAAGGAAATTTCGTGAATTGACGATCGCGGCAATGCGCCGCTCCGGCACCACTCTTGCAGCGGAACTCGCACCGTAACTTCCGCGTCGTCAGTTTGCCTTCGTGGCCAGATATGACTGCAATCCGTCCGAATGGTTCGATGCATTCAGGTCCCACATGGAGGAATCTGGCGCAGACCTTTTCCTTTGCTGGTCAGTTTCCTTCGCGAAAGGAGCGGCAGGTTTGCGCAACCCCGTTCTCCGCATGCTATCTGGGTTCGCCGCTTCCCCAGGAACGCAGACTCTTCAATTCCTGCGCATCGGGAACCAAGCCATGGCCAAGAAAAGGGCGGCGCAATCAAGTTACGCCGCCCAATCCATTGTCATCGACAACCGAACGATTCTGTCAGGGGAACGTACCCGTGATGTTGACCTTGAACGTGCAAAGCGAGGATGCACAGGTCGGCGTAGTCAGGTTCCCTGCACCTTGCGCCTGGATGACATTGAAATAATACGTTTCACCTGGCTCCAGCTTGCACGCTCCGGTAGTTCCGGACGTAACCGTCCAAACCAGATCCTGACCCTTGCCCGAAATATTGCAGGCAGCGTTCATCGGAAACGCCGGATCCGAAGCAAACTGACCGGGGCATTTTCCAATTGATGCCAAGGTGAAGGCGGCACCCGGTATCACCTGATGGTGACCGCTGCGATTGTTCCAGACCGGATTGCTTGGCGCCCTGAAACGGAAGGATACATACTTGCTACGCTCCAATCCAAGCTGAACGTTGGTCCGGTTGTCGCCTGGAAATCCATAACTTGCACTATCTGGATCACCTGCGACGTAGGTGCTATTTGCAAATCCCCAAACCGCAGTGTAAATGGTGAAGTCCTTCCCGGTTCCCGGATACAAGCCACCCGTCACCGTACCCGTCAATTGGCGCATCGCGTCGGTCAGACCGTTGGGAACTGCCAGTTCGGTCACGCTTTCACAGTAATCCGGTTGCGGAATGACACCCGGAAGCACCGTTACAGTCGGCGCGCTTTGGATGTTGGATCGCACGGTCTGCAAGTTTGCGTTCCCTGGATCCTGATAGGTGCATTTGGCCTTGAAACTGATGGTGCCGTTGGTCTGGTTGTTGCCGTTTTGCAAAACGACCGTCCGCGAGGCCGTCGCGCCACAGTTGGTACATAGAGTGGAGGTCCAGCCGGAGACCACGGTCACATTGGACGCCGTAACTCCGTCAGGCACACAGGTGACGCCATTTGTAACTCCCGGAAGCCCCGTGTTGAGTTGCAGGTTCACCGAACCTTGTCCGGTCTGACCACCACCAACGGTTGTTGCTCCCACGACAGTCATGTTGGCACTGCTTGCCATCTGGTTGACCGGTGTCGGATAGCACGAAGCATCCGCTACCAGTTCAATGGATACATTCCCGGTGTTGGGATCGATATTGAGCAGCGATCCCGTCATTGAACACTGGGTCACCGAAAGGCGTTTCACGTCGACCTGGAAATCGGCGGCGCGAATTGCAGCCGGTTGCAGCGCAAACAGTGGTATCACGAGCGCGGCGACAGAGGCAAAAAAGGCTTTTTTCATGATTTTGGGCACGGAAATGAATTTGAGAGGCATAACGTTGCGCAGAGCATAGACCCTGCCGCCTTAAAAAAAAAGAAAGCCCCGCATACGCGGGGCTCTCTGAAGTACAAGCCTGACCAGATATCGATCAGGAGCAAGCAGCGGTTGCAGCGGCGCAGCTACGCGAACCCTTGTGGTGCCACAGGCCCGAGTAATTGGCAAGCAAGCCAGGAGCAGCATTGGCGTTGATGTAGTTGGTGATGGCGAAGCCGGTAGCCGGCAGGCCTTCAAACACCTCACCCTGAGTCGAAGCCGACAGCAGGTGCGGTTCCGTGGTCGGGTTGAACGCAATGCGCATCCAGCCTTGATTCAGGAAGTCAGCACGGACGTCGACGTTGTTGGCCAGAGCCGAACCCAAAACCGGCGAGGTCGAATCTGCCGCAAAGTCGGCTGCAGTCTGGAACGAGATGACCTGGGCTTCGTAGCTCAGTACCGGAGCATTGAAGGTCGGGTCGTCGCAAGGCGAGAAGCAGACGCCGCAGTTCGGGTTGTCGGAATCGGAGCCGGTACATGCCGACGGATTGCCTTCTTCACGATCATACGGGAACAGACCCACTTCGACGTCGGAAACGCCATCGAACACCTGCACGAACGGCTGGATCGCGGCGGCGCCAACGATCAGGTTGTCAACGTAGAAACGCTTGGTCGGGAACGTAACCACCCAATCCGTGGTTGCAGCAGCACCACCACCGAGCACGTACTCGTTGAAGATGTTGTTCTGCATGAACACGGCGCTGACTGCGTCGATCGGGCGACCGGAACCACCACCGTAGGTGGCAGAAATCAAGGCGCCATTGTTGAACACGTAAGCCGTTGCGGTACCAGCCGGCAAACCACGAACGCTCGAGAGCGACGGGTTCACATCGCCCGGGACGCCATGCAGGTTGGTGCCGTCGGTGACGAAGCCGTCAACCGCATCCGCGCTGTAGCCGGAGCTGACGCCCGTAGCCGGATCGAGCAACAGGGTCGCACCGAACAAGCCGCCGGTCGGCGGATCGATGTCGATGTTCGGATCGGTGATCCAGTAGCCGGCCGGGGTGCCGACCCATGCAGCGATGACCTGGGCGCAGTTGTCCGGCACGCCAGCGACGTGGGTGATGGCGTCCAACGAACCTTCGGTCGCATTGGTGACCACGCCCATTTCGATGATTTCGAAATGGCCTTCACGCGTACGTGACAGACCGGTCGGACCGCCATCGTCATACGCACCGGAGTAACGGGCATTGGTGAACGGCAGGTAGGTGCGGCCATCCGGCAGTTGGCCGAGGCCATTACCGGTAGCGCCCTTGATGTCCGGCACCGTGCAGGAGTTGTCGTCGGTGAGCAGGTTGGCCTGCTCCTGGTCCGGCAACTTGAACAGGTTGGCCGTCCACACGTCAAACGGCGACAGGTAGACGTGGAAGTCGCGGACTTCACGGCTGTTGTAGCCTTCAACGAAACGCACCTTGACAGCCTTGCCCTGGTCGGTGGTGTTGACCACGGAGAACAGGGTCTGCAGGTTGTTGCCTGGCGAGTTCGAGTTGACGGTGTAATACGGGTAGATAAGAACCTGACCCAAACCATCCGGGTTCAGATTGACTGCGCTCGCGAGATTCGCGATGCCCACCGTACCGGCGATACCGGCGACGACGGCGGTCGTCAAGCTATTTCGCTTCATTACTGACACTCCTAAATTGACCACAGGGCTTTTGCTTACGGCTAACGTCTGTCCAACAGCAGTTTTGTCCCGCTTTTCAGAGGGCAGGGTTAGGCAACAGCGGACCAATCGTACGGCAAGGTCCAATGCGGTGCAATCCCTCCCGGGCAATCCACTTCAACCCGGCTTTCCCCTGGCACAAGACGATAAACATGGAACGGGCAACGAGCTCTTAGAGCTCGCACTTGCCGGCACTATACCCGTTCCAAATCCCGGCGACCAGCCTCCTAACCGCCTTTGGCACCGGGCATGTTCGGCAGGATATACCACTTGCCACCGGTCTTGATCCAGGTTTCCGTGACGAAGCCCACAGAAGAAACTGGTCCCTTGACCCCGGGCATGTTGACATTTGCGTCGATTTGAAGGCTCACCTCGCAAACCGTCGGTTTTTCACATTTCTGGCTGTAGGGCAGAACCTTGCTCCACTGTACGGGCCGATTGTTCATTTCCGCAGCATAGGCCTCCCGCGATTTGGTGGCGCGAAAGCCGGGGCTCAGGAAATCATAGGCCTTTGCCGCCTGGTGATTGATCAGCAATTCCCAGCGCTGAATGGCGCGCTGTTCAATGATTGCCTTGTCCTTTGCCGATGGTGCCGTGTCGCCATTGGCAGCAACTTCTGTTCGTTGCGCCTGACTGGCGCAACCTGCGGCGACCAGGGCAATCAGTGGCAATGCAATGCGGCGAAGCTGGATCACGTCTTTTCTCCTCGAATCATGGGGTGTCATCGACCGCTTCAGGTTTGGCCCGGTTCCCTGTTTCGTGCAGGGGCACCAGTCCCTGGAACTGCCGCTTGTATTCCTCGGTGATTTCACGCGCGTCTTCGGAGTTGTTCATCACCTGCGGCGTGATCAGGACAATCAATTCCGTTCGCTGGGTTTCCTTGCGGGTACTTCCAAACAATTTGCCGAGTATGGGAATGCGGCTGAGGCCAGGCACGCCATCCTCCGAGGTCTGGTCGTCTTCGGAAATCAAGCCACCCAGCAGGATCGTGTCACCACTGTTCACGGCAATACTGGTATCCAGGGTACGGGTATTGATGGGCGGATTGCCATTGACGGCACCGGCCACACCCGGCTTACTGACTTCCTGGGAAACTTCGAGATACACCAAACCGCCCGGATTGACCCTTGGCTTGACCTGCAGGATCACGCCGGTATCGAGGTAGGACACCTGTCCAACCCCAGTTGAATTTCCAATATTCGGGTTGCTCACCCCGCCCTGGACCGCCCCGAGTCCGACTATGCTGGTCTGCTGCACCGGAATGCGCGTACCGACATTGATCTGCGCCTCCTGGTTGTTCATCACGACCAGGGAAGGCGCGGACAACACCTTGGCCTGGCCGCTGTTCTGCAGGGCGCTCAAGGCAACCTGGAACTTGCTGTTCAGGTAGGAAGCAAAGATGTTGGAACCGGCGGCTACCGGCGTGGTGACCGCGCCCAACAAGCCTCGCTGACGATCGCTCGGGTTCGGGTACGGCCTACCTTGGGGATTTTCATAGGTAGCGCCATAGCCCTCTCCCATCAAGCCGGTAAACCACCATTTCACACCGTATTGCAAGGCTCCGCTCAGAGTCACTTCAAGAATCTTGGTTTCGATATGCACCTGCAGTGGGGCGATGTCCAGGCGGCGAATGGCGCCCTGCATGGCATCCCATTCTGCGGGCGTGGCCATGACCAGCAACTGGTTGCTTTCCTCGACGGAGGTGATGCGGATGTCGGAATCCGGACTGCTGGAGATGGACCCCGCCGAGGAACTGGACTTGCTTGCACTGGCGGCGCCACCCAAGCGGCTGGATCGCCGCGAACCGGTACCGCCTGTGGCATTGGCTCCCGCATTGGCGATGGTTGCGGCAGCAAGCCCCGGCGCAACCGAACCGGAGGTGTCCGAACGCCCGGAAGAGCCGCCGCCAGAGCTGCCAAGAAAGATCTGGCTCAAGTAGTCGGCCAGATCGACCGACTTGATGTTCTTCACGTCGTAGACGAACAACTGGGTCGAGCTTTCGTCACCGGCACGGTCCAGTCGGTGCAGCCACTCCTCGGCCTGTTTCAGGTATTCCGGCTGCGAGGTGATGGCAATCACCGAATTGGTGCGCTCAATCGGCACGAAGCGGAACATGCCGGCCAAAGGCGACTCGCCAGTGGCACCGAAGATCTTTTCAAGCTCGGGCATCAGGGTTGCCACTTCCACCCGCTGCAGGTTGAAAACACCGATGGACATGCCCTTGAGCCAGTCGACATCAAAGATTTCGATGGTTTGAGCGTAGTTGGAGAGCTCGGAAGCCGTACCGGCAAGCACCAGCATGCTGCGCGCGGTATCGATGTTGATGAACGCCGTCGGCTTGGCATACGGCGTAAGCAGCTTGGCCATCTCCGAGGGCGAAACGTAGCGCAGGGGGAAAACCCGCACCTCGTAGCCATCCGCCAGCTTGGGTGATGCCAGCCTTGGGGTCAGATTGCCAGGCACCGCATCCTTGATTTGCAGCACCGTGTAGCGACCGTCCTTGTGGATGAGGGTGTTGCCGGTCCAGGACAACAACATTTCCAGGACCGACATGGCCTGGTCCGCCCGAATCGGCTTGGCCGTCGAGAACGACACATTGCCGCCCACATTCGGGGCAATCGTGTAGTTTTCCTGCAGCAGGTCGCCGAGGATCGCCTTGACCACCGCCTGGATTGGATTGTTCTCGAAATTGAAGTCGACCTGCCCCTCGCCCGCGGGCTCGGGGGCCTTGCGCCGGGCAGCTTCCTCGTTGATGAACTTGCCGGTACCCATCTGGATTTCCGGCTTGGGCGCGGCAAAGGTATCCGGCCCCGTGGCACTGACGTCCAGCCCTTCGGAGTCTGTCGCCTTGGCCCCATCCCGACCGCGGGGAGGCTTTGCCATGTTGTCCGCGGTCAGCACCGACTGCCGGTGCCCGCCAGCCGAGTCACCCCGAATTGGCGCGCTTGTGCACCCTGCCAGCACGGTGAGGGCCAGAGCGACCGCGAGATTGAAAATTCTGGTTGCCACGTGGATCACTCCGTCAATTCTTCTGCTCGGCGGGGGAATTCCCGCGTTGCGCCCGCAGGCGCTCTGCCTCTTCGCGCATTTGCCGCCTGCGCTCTTCAATGCGTTTTGCCAGGTCCGTTTCCGCCGGGTTGCCGGCCTTGGGTGGAGCAACCTGTCCGCGGCCAACGGGCGCCTCTGCAGGTGCGCGCGGTGCTGGCGGCGCCTGGGCAGGACCGGCAGCCGTGTTCAACTCGATTTCCGCCGTCTCATCGCTGGCATTGCGGAACTTTGCCAGGCGCGGTTGCAGATCAACCAAGGTCCAGCCCGCCTGATCGCCCTGCAATGGCATTCCGACCTTGAGCGCAACGGTTTCGTTCCGCAGATTGTCACGCACCATGGCGATCCTGAGCTCACCGGTCGATTGCGTCTTGCGCACCAGGATCACCCCGGTCAGGGTGGCATTCAGGGGCGCCGCCGGTGGCGCCTCAGCCGTCAGGTCGCCGTCTCCCACGGGAGTCGGTTTGCGGTCTTCGTTGAACAAGGGACGGGTTTCAACGTCGCCGAAGCCCGATCGCGGGGGCATGCGGAACGGTTCGCGGTCAATGTCGCCCAGCAACTCGGGCGCGCCGGCCGCATCCGCTGGCAGCCAGCCGTAGCCGCGACCGTAGCCAGCCAATTGAACAAGGGCAGCCAGCACCAACGCGCCACAGATGCCGGCGAGGCCAAGGGTCAGGTTGCGGGCATGACGGATTTCCATCAGGGCGCCTTTTTCCCAGGTTGGCGCAGATAGCCGGAAAGATTGAATCGCACATCGAGCGGGCTGGCCGTCCGCTTTGCCCCCGGCGGCACGTAGGTTTGCTGTTTGTAGATCATGAGTTCATCGACAAACAGATACGGCTTTCCGCTTTCCAAGTCATACAGGATCGATGCCAGCGATTCGAGGTCGCAGCGCAAGCGCGCCTGCACGACAACACGCTGGTACAGCTCTTCATCGCCGCCACTGTAGGGCGTATTGCTGACCACGGAGCAGCGCTTGGGATCGGTCTGGTCGGTCTGCGACTGGCGCAGGCGGGTAATCAGCCCCGCCGATGCCGCGTTGGCATCGGCTTCGGAAAGGAAGGCCTGGTTCCCTTGTTCATAGGCGCGAACCTCGGCCAGTTTCTGTTCGATGGCCCCTCGCTCGGCGATGATGCGCGCGTAGCGTTGCTGCGCCTCGCGCAGGTCGCGCATCTGCTCGTAATAACTCAGGTGCGGAGCCACAAACCACCAATGCACGCCAAACAGATAGACGCACAAGGCGACGATCAGCAACAGCACAACCGCCAGCAGCCGTCCATCCTTCGGGCGCAATTCAAGGCGTGCCATCGCTGTCCTCCTTGGGCTCGCCATCGCCGCTCACCGTGGCCTGCAACCCTGGATCTTGCGTATCCTGGCCGGCCTGCGCAGGAACGGCGCTCCTGGGTTCCGCACTGATGGTGAAGCGGTCCTTGCCGGTACGCGGGTCCGGCTGGATCTGGCCTTCCAGCTTGGGATTGCCGAGGAATGGAGAATCCCCGAGCACATTGATGAGGCTCGCGGCTTCCTTGCTCTGGCCCTGGATCTGGATCTGATTGCGTTCGACGCTCAGGCGCTCCAGATAGGTATCGTCATTGAGCCGGCCAGTCAGATCATTGAGCAAGGCAATGGTCAGCACGCCGTTGCGCTTTTTTTCCGAGAGGAAATTGGCGCCGTCGATTGAATCCTGCAGGCTCTTCTTCAAATCCACCACTTCGCGAGCCGCTGCGGCTGCCTTGTCGACTTCCGCCTGCATGGTCTCCACAGCAATCTGACGATTGCTGAGCGACTCGGACATGTTGAACAAGAGCAGCAACACGGCGGCAGCAGCCAAACCCAGGTTGAGCGGGAGGCGCATGTCCCGGCGCCGCGCCCGTTTTTCCACCGGCAACAGGTTGATGCCGCGACGCGCGCCATCGCCGTCAGTCCTGCTGCGCACGTCCACGGCGTCGAAATCGATGGCTCCGCCACCGATGGATGCGAGTTGCGGGTCCAGCAGGGCTTTCGGCAGGACGATCAACTCGACACGCAGGCTGCGTGAAGCGGAATCGCGCGCCACGATGCGGCTGTCGAAATACACCTGGTCCGCCTTGAATGGCGTCTGCCGATCCATCTCGAAGCCGAGCACCTGGCGCAGGTTGTCCTCTGCCGCAGCAGGCAGGCTCAGGTTGCGGGTCAACGTAGAGGATTCGGGAATGCAGAAAATGGCGCGCAGCGCGGGATTCTGGATGGACGCCTGCAAGCGTCGAAATTCCGCCACCTGCGCTTCCGCACCCAGGTTCCGTGCAATCCGGCCCAGTTCGACCGTGTGGCGCTCGCGTTCACGCGATACCACGAACTCCTCGGCATCCTGCTCCACCAGCAGCGCCTCGTTGCTGCCGGCAATCAGTTTTCGCCAGCGTTCGGGCAGGCAGGCAAGCAGCTCCGTACCCCACCAGCTGAAAAACCGGGGTATGGGAGTCTTGGCAAGGCGCATGCGCAGACGCGCCAACAGTCTGTCCAGGGCTTCTTTCACGGCAGGTTACGAGTTCTCGCCATCACGCCAGCGGAGCACGACAAAGGGTCGCCCCGCCGAATTCATCCCGCCCATGCGAACCGTCGCATCCAGCACGGTGCTCGCTCCGTTCGGGAGACTGGCACGGGATTTGACACTATACGTGAGCCCCCCACCATCCGCCATCAAGGGCGAGCCGTCCGGCATCATCAGGCCTGAATTTCCCTGGCCCAGTTGGCCAGGTGCCAGGGCCTGGCGCTGGGCAATCAACTGTTGCGCCTGCTCAAGGGTCATGCCGGGAATGGCCATCAATGCCTCGATCGGGGCATAAGCGGCACTCGGCGTGCTGCGCCCTGAAAACATGGTGATGGCCGGTTCGATCTTGCTGTACAGCTCATAGTTCATGCCGAGGACCTGCTGGATCTCCGACAGGGTCTCGAACGGCGCATTGCGTGGACCGTAAGGCAGGTCGACAGCCCGGTAGTCGTCACGCTCCGCGCCATGCAGGGAGCTGAGGTCATCCGGATCACGCCAGTCGACGATGGCATCCGCAAGCTCCTCGGCCTGCGGCTCCTCGACCCCGGCACCGACGAAGAGATTCTTGAGTCCCGCCGAATCCGCCGCATTGATGTCGATCTTGCCGGAATCATCGGTGATGGTCAGTTCCACCTGGATATCATCGAAAGTGACCGAATACGGTCGCCCATCGGCCATCCATTTCTGTTCGGGGTCGGACTTGCTGAGCCCATAGACCGCAAGGTTCAGCCCCGCTTCGGCGGCATAGCGAGCCGTGGTCGTATCAAACAGGTGCTTCGATTGCATGGCTTCGGTGCGCGCGATCAAGGCGAAGCTGCCGAGCACCACCGAAAGCATGGCGATCACCCACATTACCAACACGAAGGCAACGCCCGATTGCCTGCGCGCGCCCCAACGGAAACTTGCAAGTTGATGAATTGTGTTCATCGCTCGGGCTGGGTTCCACCGGATTGGTTAGCCGGATTGGGCGGTGGCGGGATGTCATCGAAACGAACCCCGCCCGACTGACGCGCCGCGCCTGCGCCCAGGACGAGGGGTATTTCCATGTCCGGCCAGTCGACCAAGGCCTGCGGGCGCATCTTGAGCGTGATGCGGACCATGACCGGCGTCGATCCCTCCTCGTCCCAGTCATCGGACCAGTCTTCAAGTTCACCCTGGTCATCCAGCGCGCGGTATTCGAATTCACCACTGTCGATCTGGTCCATCAGGATCACCGGCTCCGAATCCGACGGGTTCAGTTTTTCCAGGTCAAACCCGTTCAGCATGGCATGGGTGAACAACAACTGCTTGCCGTTGCGTGTGCTGGCCAATTCCAGGGTCTGCACGTAGGCACCGCCATTGGAGAGATAACCGGGCATGGGCGCAACGAATCGCATGAAATCCCGGTCGCCCTGAAACAGCAGGTTCCCTTCCCCGCCCTTTTTCTCGCCAAACGGCAAGGGCAGGATGCGGCTGACCTGGTGGCGGATGAATTCCTGGGCGACGCGCAGGCGGTTGGTGCGGTCGATGAGTGCCTCACCGGCCGTCATGCCCTTCACCGCGGAACGGATGCCACCGAATGCAGCAGCCAGCAACACCGCCAGCAGCAAGGTGGCGAGCAATACCTCGATCAACGTGAAACCCGAGATGGATCGGCGCTGGCCAATGGTGATCATTTGCGGCGCCCTTCATCCGGCGCGGCCCGATTTGCGCCTCGCTGCCCGCCGGACAAATCCACCGGCCCCATCGAACGACCCACTCGACTGCCGCCGGAAGAGCGGCGCTCCGGCATGTCGGACCTGGCGGTGCGCAATGTGGAGAAGCGCGCACTGTGCTCACGACCTCCCTTGCCCCAGGTTACGCGCAAATCCACATGGAACAGGTCGATCTGCGGCAGCTCCTGGCCGGCGGCCGCAGCCAGGGCCTGGCCTGCATCCTGCGCATGGTCACCGGCGCTGACCATGATCATTTGCGGATCAATCTGCTCGATCTGCATTTCCCATCGGAACTCGCGGTCGAACTCGCCGCTGCTACCGCCTGCCTCGACCGGCTCGCCCATGCCCACGTTGTCCAGCAGGGTTTGTGCCCACAACGCCGCCCTCGTTTCATCGCGCGACTGGCGCGCGTTGTGCAGCGATTGGGTGAGGATCTGCATCAAGGCACCGACCGCGATGGCAAAGATCACGAATGCCGCGATCATTTCAATCAGGGTGAATCCGCGTTCGGCTTTGGGCAGGGGCTTGCGCATGATCCGAACTGACCGCGCTGGCGCGAGGTAGTTCGTCACCGCTTCGATTCCGTCTCGTCCAGGGTGATTTCCCCGGTCAACCAACCCACATTGATCCACCATTCGCGCTCACCGAGCACGACGGCAATGTTGCCTCCGGTGGAACTGCCGTCGGGGAAGAAGCGGATGCCGCCGGAGGTGTCGCTGACCAGTTCCTGCTGCGCCGTGGTCAGTCGCAGCTTCATGTCCTTGGGAAGTTCCTTGCTGGACTTGCCGGGCGCCTCATAGGTGTTGTGCTCGAGGTCCAGAGTGAGGACCTTTTGCTCGCCCTTCACGATGGCCTGCCCGCGCGTGTAGCGGAGCGCCGCCACCAGATCGCGGCTTGCGGCCTGGATGCGCGCCCCTGAAAGGCTCTGGGTGAACGAAAAAGCCACCACGCTGGCAATGATGCCGATCATCACCACCACCACGATCATCTCGATCATGGTGAAGCCGCTTGGACGGCTGGGAATGGGGAATGGAGAATGGGGAATGGGGGAAAGTCGGGGAGTCGGAAATCGGGAATCGGGAGTTGGGAAAAGCGGGTGCAATGTCCTCTCGACGCTGGTTTCGATCCTGCGGCAACACGCAAGCGACGAAGCAAGAGGATGACTCACGTCGCTTCTCACGATTCCCAATTCTCTATTCTCGATTCCCGGCCCCAATCATTCCCAACTCCCATAGTCCTTGTCCTGGCTGTCGCCGCCGGGCTTGCCATCCTTGCCGAGGAAGATGATGTCGAAATCACGACCGGCATCGCCCGGCTTCTTGTAGACGAAGGGATGGCCGAACGGATCCTTGAGGTCGGTGTCCTTCGCATACGGCCCAAGACCGTCGCGCTTGGTGAGGTCCTCCAGCGAGTTCGGGTACGAACCCACACTCATCTGGTATTGCTCAACGGAACCGGAGAGCTTCTTGACCTGGATCGTGCCGGCCTTCCACTTGCCGCCACCGAAGGTGTTCATCATGCCGCCACCGACAATGGTGATGACGATGCCAAGCAGCACGATCACCGCAATCATTTCCATGAGGGTGAAACCGGCTGCGCGCGGCAGCGGGCGCGTCGTGCGCAGATTGGACTTGTTCATTTTCGTGCTCCTCATTGAATCGAACTGGTCAAGGTCAGGATCGGCAGGATGATGGCCATCATGATGATGGCTACCACCACGGTCATGACCACGGTTGTCACCGGCACCAGGGCGGCCAGCAGGCGCTCCAGCGTGTTGCGCACTTCCACGTCGAAGGTATCGGCAACCTTCAGCAGCATGGTGTCCAACTCGCCGGATTCCTCGCCCACGCTGATCATTTGCAGGGCCAGCTTCGGGAACTGCTTGGATTGACCCAGCGCAAAACCCAGGCCACTGCCGGTTTTCACTTCTTCCGTGGCCTTTTCGACAGCCAAACCCAGTGCCGCGTTCCCCATGACATTGCGCGCAACGGTCATCGCGCCCAGCAAGGGCACCCCGTTCTTGAGCAGCGTGCCCAGAGTACGAGACAGGCGCGCGGTTTCCAGCTTGCGCAACAACTCGCCGACGATGCGGGTTCGCAGCAGGCGCTCGTCGATGGCCAATCGAGATTCCGCATCGGCCATCTGGCGACGCAACCAGGCCACGAAGAAGATGATTCCAGCCAACATCAGCCACCAGAAATTCTGCAGCGTCGAGCCGACGCCGACCACGATGCGGGTCAGCAAGGGCAATTGCACGTCCATGTCGGCAAACATCTGCTCGAACTGCGGCACCACGACGACCAGCAAGACAAACAACGACACCAGCACCATGCCGACGAGGAATGCCGGATAGATCAATGCATTGATGACGCTGGACTTCAGCGCACGCGAACGCTCCAGGTAATCAGCCAAACGTCGCAGGGTGTCTTCCAGCGATCCACCGGCCTCGCCCGCGCGAACCATGTTCACGTACAGACGGGAAAAGGTGCCGCGCTCCGCCTCCAGCGCATCGGACAAAGTGGCACCGCCACGCACCACGTCGCGCACGCGCTCCAGCAGATTGCGCGCCTTTTCGCTTTCCGGCAGGTCGAGCAGGATTTGCAGGGCGCGATCCAGCGGCTGCCCCGCGCCAAGCAAGGTTGCCAGTTGCTGGGTAAATTGCACCACCTGCGCATCGCTCAGGGTGGGCTTTTTCATCAACGCGGCGAACAGGCCTTTCGATTCAACGCTCGCCGCGTCCCGCACATCCAGCGGAATGTTGCCGGCATCCTGCAGCTTGTTGACGACCTCGTCGTGCGAGGCCACATCCATCTGCCCTTCGAGCACCTCGCCGGAAGGCGTGATCGCCTTGTAGTGGAAGAGGGTCATTTGCTGGAAAGCCGGGAATCGGGAATCGGGAATGGGGAATGGATTGAGAGCCGAGAATGGGGAATGGAGAATGGGGAATGGGCGAAGCGGAAACGCAACGCGCGGCGAGAACGCGGCTTTTCACCGATTCCCGATTCCCGATTCCCGATTCCCGGTCTTTCAGCGAATCCCGGCTCCATCATCACCCCTCCTGCGTGACGCGCAGGATTTCCTCGATGGTGGTCTGGCCGGCCAGTGCCTTCACCAGGCCATCCTCGTACATGGTGCGCATGCCGTCGGCGCGCGCCTGCGCCTCGATCTCGCCCATGCCCGCATGCTGCATGACCAGGCGGCGAACCGCGTCGGTCATGACCAGGAACTCCATGATCGTGGTACGTCCGTAGTAACCGCTGGGGTTGGCCTGGCTGGGAACCGGCTTGTACAACTGGATCGGACGCTTGCTGGTCAGCTTTTCGAGGCCGAACTCGCGGATCACTTCCGGCAAGGCATCGTAGGGCTGCGCGGTTGCCAGATCGAGGCGGCGCAGCAGGCGCTGGGCAAGGATGCCGTTCACCGTCGAGGTCAAAAGATAATCCTCGACGCCCATGTCGAGCAGTCGGGTGATGCCGCCGGCCGCATTGTTGGTGTGCAGGGTGGACAGCACCAGGTGGCCGGTCAGCGCCGACTGGATCGCGATCTTCGCGGTTTCCAGATCGCGCATTTCGCCGATCATGATGATGTCCGGATCCTGGCGCACGATGGATCGCAATGCGTGCGAGAAGTCGAGCCCGATGGCCGGCTTGGCCTGGATCTGGTTGATGCCCTCGATCTGGTATTCGACCGGATCCTCGACGGTGATGATCTTGACGTCCGGCGTGTTGAGCTTGCTCAGCGCCGTGTACAGCGTGGTGGTCTTGCCTGATCCGGTGGGGCCGGTCACCAGCAGGATGCCGTGCGGCAACTCCAGCACCTTGTTGAACTTGGGCAGGAATTCGTCGGTGAAGCCCAAGGTCTGGAAATCAAACACCACGGCTTCGCGATCAAGGATACGCATGACCACCGATTCGCCATGCGAGGTCGGCACGGTGGAAACGCGCAGATCGAGTTCCTTGCCCTGCACGCGGATCATGATGCGACCATCCTGCGGCAAGCGGCGCTCGGCAATGTTGAGCTTGGCCATGATCTTGACGCGTGAGATCACGGCGGCGGTCGATGCCGCCGGCGGCGACTCCACCTCGTGCAGCACGCCATCGATGCGGTAACGCACCTTGAGCCGGCTTTCAAACGGTTCGATGTGGATGTCCGATGCGCGCTGCTCCACGGCGCGCTGGATGACGAGGTTGACCAGGCGGATGACCGGCGCTTCGGAAGCCAAATCCCGCAGGTGCTCGATGTCATCCTCGCTGCGCGCATTGTCCTCGCTCAGGCTTTCCACGATCGAGCCCATCGCCGAGCGACCCTGGCCGTAGTAGCGCTCGATCAGATCGTCGATATCCGGACGCAAACCCACGCTGAGCGATACCTTTCGCCCGGTCGCCAGGGCAATGGCTTCGAGCGGATAGTGATCGGCCGGATCGGCGATCAGCAGCTTGACCTCGCTCTCGGTCTCGCCAATCGGAACCACGTGATGGTGCTTGAGAAAGCGCACCGACAGCTGCACATTGGCGGGCGGTGCTTCCGGCAGATCCTTGGATGCCAGCAAGGGCAGCTGCATGACTTCGGCCACGGCATCGGCCATGTCGCGCTCGGACACCAGGCCAAGTCGCGTCAGCAAGGCAATCAGTCGACCCGATGGATCTTCCTCATGCAGCCTGCGGCCGCGCACCAGATCGGTTTCCTTGAGGCGCCCCTTGGCCACCAGGAATTGGCAGATGCGTTCATCCAGCGCCGGACCAGTCAGGACCGCGGCGGCGGATTCGGGGACGGCTTGTTCGGTCGCAACCGACATCATTTACTCCTGGGTACCCGCGCTTGGACCCGCGCCCCGACCACTCGGTTCCTCGTCCGGATGCACGAGGGAATCGATGAATTTGCGGTTCAAACCCAGCCACAGCGCCACCGGGACCACCGCTGGCAGAATGAGATAACCGAACTGGTAGCCCAGTGCAATCACATCCGGCGAAATACCGGCGTTGGTGATGGCGTTGGCACCGGCCGCTCCGGAGTTGAACGCAATCATCTTGAAGGCTTCCGCCACCACCCCCAACGCCTGCGCGATCCAAATCACCGACAGCGCAACGGCAAAGTGAGCCAAGCGCGTGCGTGCAGAAATGGGGGTGGCCATCGCCAATCCGCTGAACAGCGGAAGGGAATAGCCGTAAAGCAAGGGGTTCTGCACGAGGACGAGTTCACCTATGCCGCTGCGCCCGTCCGGGGCCACCTGATTCACCAACAGGTGGGTGGTGACTTCCATGCTGTGTCCATTCTGGACCACATCGGAGAACAGGTCCGGCCACAGCGTGACGAGGCCGAGCTTGGCCAGTTTGACCACGGGCCAGACCAGGGGCGAGGCGAAATAGAACCAGAAAAAGAAGCTCAGCGGCAGCCACAGCAATGCGCGCAGGCCCAGACCCCGGATTGGTGATTCCTTCATCAGTTCACCCACTTGCGCGCATTGCGGAACATGCGCAACCACGGCGAGGCTTCACCCCATTCGCGCGGATGCCAACTCATCTGCGCACTGCGGAAAACCCGCTCCGGATGCGGCATCAGGATAAGCACGCGGCCGTCGGCAGCGCTGAAACCCGCTGCACCTTCGGCGGATCCATTCGGATTCAAGGGAAAGCGTTCGGTGGCGCGACCCGCACCATCCACATAGCGCAGGCAGGGTTTGGCGCGCTGCTTGGAAGCAGCACTGAAATCAACGCGGCCTTCGCCATGCGCGACGACGACCGGGATGCGCGAGCCTTGCATGCCGGCGAGGAAGATCGACGAGGATTCTTCCACGCCCAAGGTCACCAGGCGCGCCTCGTACTGCTCGGATGCATTGCGCGCAAACGCCGGCCAGCCTTCAGCGCCGGGGATGATCTGCTTGAGTCCCGACATCATCTGGCAGCCATTGCACACGCCGAGGGCAAAGCGCGATTCGTCGGAAAAAAAGCGTGCAAACTGTTCGCGCAGCTTTTCGTTGTACAGGATCGAAGCCGCCCAACCACGCCCGGCGCCGAGTACGTCACCAAAGCTGAACCCCCCGCAAGCGGCAAAGCCCTTGAAGTCCGCGAGCACATGTCGAGCGTCCTGCAGGTCGCTCATGTGCACGTCCACGGCATCGAATCCGGCGCGCGTGAATGCAGCAGCCATCTCGACCTGGCCATTGACACCCTGCTCGCGCAGGATCGCAACCCGCGGTTTTGCCGCCAGATTCAGGTAGGGCGCGCTGATGTCTTCATCGGCATCAAAGCCAAGCCTGGGCGAAATGCCGGGATCGGTCGCATCCACGCGCCAGGCGAGTTCAGCATCGGCGGATTCCGGATTGTCACGCCGACGCTGCATGGCATGGCTGGTTTCCGACCATGCCGACATGAGTTCGCTCCAGGTCCAGCTCGCCACTTTTTCGTTGTCGTGGCGGAGCTTGACCTTCATCTGGCTGCTCGGCTCGCCAACGCGTGCGGAAATCTTGCAAAGTCCGTGCTTGTCCAGCAGGGCCTGGAATGCATCGCGATCGGCCTGGCGAATCTGCACGATGCCACCGAGTTCCTCATTGAACAGGGCACGCAGCATGTTGTCCGCCCAACCCGACAACTCGATTTCAATTCCGCAGTGCCCGGCCAGCGCCATCTCGATCAGGGCCACGATGGCACCCCCGTCGGAACGATCGTGGTAGGCAAGCAGCAGGCCGGCGGTATTGGCTTCCTGCATGAAGTTGAAGAACGCGCGCAGGCGGGCCGGATCATCCACGTCCGGCGGCAGGTCACCGGCACGCAGGAAAACCTGGGTCAGCACGGATCCACCCAGGCGACCACGCCCACCACCAAGATCGATGATCCAAAGTTCGCTGGCGCCCTGGTCAAGCATCAATTGCGGCGTCAATACGCGGCGCGCATCGGCATTGCGTGCAAAGGCCGTGGCCACCAGTGAAACCGGGGCAACCGTACGCTGTGTTTCGGATCCTTGCCGCCAGGAAACCTGCATCGACATTGAATCCTTGCCGACCGGAATCGAGACACCCAGCGCCGGACACAACTGCATGCCGACCGCATGCACGGCGTCATACAGGGCGGCATCCTCGCCCGGATGATCAACGGCGGCCATCCAGTTGGCCGACATGCGCACCTCGTCCAGTTTCACGCAGGCAGCCGCGAGATTGGTCAGCGCCTCGCCAATGGCCATGCGCGCCGAAGCCGCCGCATCGAGCAGGGCCAAGGGCGAGCGCTCGCCCATGGCCATGGCTTCGCCGGCGAAACCCGCGAAGTCATTCAAGGTGACGGCGCAATCGGCCACCGGAACCTGCCATGGCCCGACCATGGGATCGCGCGAACACAATCCGCCGACGCTGCGGTCGCCAATCGTGATCAGGAAGGACTTGCTGCCGACGGCGGGAAACCGCAACACGCGCTCGATGGCGTCCTTCAGTTCCAGGCCTTCGGTGTCGGCAATCACCGAAAGATGCTCGGATCTGCGCTGGGTGGTGCGTTGCATGCGCGGCGGCTTGCCAAACAGCACGTCCAACGGCAGGTCAATGGGGAAATGCCGGGAATCGGGAATGGGGAATCGGGAATCGGTGAGCAGGAGCCTGCGCTCGGCGATTGCCTCACCGACGACTGCGTACGGGCAGCGCTCACGAGCGCAAATCGAAGCAAACAGACCAAGGTCCGTCGGACGCACGCCGAGGACGTAGCGTTCCTGCGATTCGTTGCACCAGATCTGCATCGGCGACAGGTGCGGGTCATCGCTGGGAATGGCCTCCAGCTCAAGCCGGCCGCCCACACTGGAATCGTTGAGCAGCTCGGGGATCGCGTTGGACAGGCCGCCCGCACCCACATCATGGATGGACACCAGCGGATTGGCATCGCCGCGTGCCCAGCAGGCATCGATCACTTCCTGGCAACGGCGTTGCATCTCCGCGTTGTCGCGCTGCACGGATGCGAAATCGAGCGCTTCGGAACTGCTGCCAGCCACCACCGAAGACGCGGCGCCACCACCCAGGCCGATCAGCATGGCCGGTCCGCCCAGCACGATGACCTTGTCGCCGGGAGCGAGCATGCGCTTCTCGACATGCGCTTCGCGCAGGTTGGCAAGGCCACCGGCAATCATGATCGGTTTGTCGTAACCACGGCGCAGGCCAGCTTCATCGGTGGCCTGCTCGAAGGTGCGGAAGTAACCGCCAAGACACGGCCGTCCAAACTCGTTGTTGAAGGCCGCCGCACCCAGCGGGCCATCGCGCATGATTTCGTAGGCGCTTGCGAAACGCGGCGGCAACGGGCGTTCCTGTTCCCAGGCCCGCGGCAAACCGGGTATGCGCAAATGCGACACCGAAAACCCGCACAAACCGGCCTTTGGCTTGCCGCCGCGACCGGTCGCGCCTTCATCGCGGATTTCACCGCCGGCACCGGTTGCGGCGCCGGCAAAAGGCGAAATGGCGGTGGGATGATTGTGCGTTTCAACCTTGATCGCGTACGGAGTCGCTTCGCCGCGCGCGCTGTACACACCCGAATCGGGTTCGGCAAAGAAACGCTGCGCACTGGCGCCGGCAACCACCGCGGCATTGTCCTTGTAGGCGGACAGGGTATGCGCGGGCGACTGCTTGTGGGTGTTGCGGATCATCGCAAACAAGGACAGGGGCTGATCCTCGCCGTCGATGTTGAACTCGGCATTGAATACCTTGTGCCGGCAATGTTCCGAATTGGCTTGCGCAAACATCATGAGCTCGGCATCCGTCGGATCACGACCGAGCGTTGCATAGCTGTCGGCGAGATAGGCAATCTCGTCGCTGGCCAGCGCCAAACCGAGCCGCTGGTTGGCCGCAGTGATAGCCGCAATGGCGCCCTGCTCCAGACCGATGCGCTCCAGCGGCAACGCATCGCCCATCTCGAACAGGTGCTGCAGACCGCTGCGTTCCACCAGCACCGATTGGGTCATCGGATCATGCAGCGCGGCAGCAATCGCCAGCCACGCCGGGCTGCCGGCTTCGGGCATGGGTTCGACGACAAACGCGCACGCCCGCTCGACGCGGCGCACCGGCAAGCCGCAACCGCGCAGGATGTCGGTGGCCTTGCTCGACCACGGCGAGATCGTGCCCGTACGCGGAACCACCAGCAGGGTGTTCTGGCGAGGGGATTCCGGGCAGGCTTCAAGGATCTCGCACAATCTGGCGAGATCGGGGTCGCGACATGCTTCGGCTTCAACCAGATAGACGTGGTGAGCCGAACGCAGCACGCAGCGCCCGCCATCGCGAGCCAGTGCGTGGTTCAGTCGCTCGATTCGAAACGCGGAAAGGGCCGGCTGGCCGTCGAGGACGATCATGGCAGTCGGTTCGCAAGGGGGGCGAATGATAGCCGAACGACCCCTCGGGCGAGAACCACCCGCCCGACCGCAGGCTCCTGGCGACCGCGTCCGGAATCAGGATCCGGACTTGTTCATTGCCGCGATGCGTTCCAGCTGGGCCTGCAACTGGTCCGGGGTGAGGTAGCCACCGATCTTGCTGCCATCCGGCGCGAAAACGGCCGGTGTGCCGTCGACGCCAACCTGCATGCCAAGCTGGAATTCCTCGGCAATCGGGTTGTCGCACTGCAGCGGCTGCGGGTCGACACCCGACTTGGCCGCGGTGAATGCCTTTTTCTGGTCAGCGGCACACCAGACCGATACCGCCTTGTTGAACGAGGGCGTACCGGGGCCCGAGCGCGGGAAGAACAGGTAATCAACCTGGATGCCGCGTTCGTTGTACTCGGCAATGTGCGAATGCATCTTGCGGCAGTAGCCGCAATCGATGTCGGTGAACACGGTCACCGTGTACTTCGGTTTCGACGTGGGCGCGAAGATGATGCGCTTGGCATCGGGATAGGCATCCAGCTTGGCCACATTGACGCGCGCCATGCGCATCGCGGTGAGGTCGAGCTTGGCATCCGCGTCATACAGCGTGCCTTGCAGGATGTATCTGCCATCCTCGCTGACGTAGAGCATCTGGCTGCCGATCACCGCCTGGTAGTAACCGGGGATGGGCGACTTCTCGAAAGCCTCGACCTTGCGCTCACGCGCCAGTTTCTGGATGGCGTCACGCGCGGCGGCATCACTTGGCGCGGCATGGGCAAGCGGCGCAATGAAGGCCAGGGCAAGCGCGGCGATCATGGAAAATTTCATCTGCAATTCCTCGGTGGAACAAATGCGCTCAGCGCGTTGAAATCGGGTTCTTGGCCAGGTGCTCGAGTTCGACAACGAGCTTGTCCGGTGCCAGGGAAATCTGCGGGGCAATGCGGCTGCCATCCGCTGCCAGCATGGTCGGCGTGCCATTGATACCCATGGCATGGGCCAGGGCGGTGGTTTCGGCAACGGGGTTCTTGCAGGTTGCGCTGCCGGGGTCGGCACCGTTCATGGCCGCGCTGAACGCGGCGTTGCGGTCACTGGCACACCAGACCGCCTCAGCCTTCTTGTCCGCACCCGGATGGATGTCGAGCGGCATGAAGATGTATTCCACCGCGATGCCGAGCTTGTTGTACTCGGCGATGTTCTGGTGGAAGCGGCGGCAGAACGGACAATCGATGTCGGTGAACACGGTCACCGAATATTTCGCGTTGGCGGGCGCAAAGATGATGCGCTTGTCCGGGCCGATCTTCGCCAGGTGCACCATGCGGCTCTTGGCCCGCGCGGCCTCGGTGATGTCGCGCTGGCTGGCGCCGTCGATGGCATTGCCATCGAGGACGAAGCGACCATCTTTGCTGACGTACAGCAACTGGCTTCCGACCAGCGCCTCGTAGAAACCGGGCACCACGGATTCCTGCACCGCGTCGACCTTGACCTGGGGAGCCAGTTTCGACAGCGCCAGCTGCACGGTCTCCTGCGGGGTGGCAGCGAACGCGCTGAGGCTGAACAGGGCACTTGCAAGCAAAAACAGATAACGCATGGACTACCTCGGAGTTGCCTCAGTGACCGGCCTCGGTTGTGGCCGGTGGAATGGAACCGGATTTGGCGGAAATTTCTTTCAGCCTCGACAGCAGGCGCATGGGTGACAGGAGCACATTGCCGTCAATGACACTGCCGTCTTCGGCGATGGCGGTTGGCGTCTGCCCGACACCGATGTCGGACCCCGCCTGACGCATCCGCGCCAGCGGGTTGTCGCAACCGGCACCAGCGACCACCTGCCCCGTCACGGCCGCAGAGTAAGCGTGCTGGCGATCCTTCGCGCACCAGACCGCAATCGACTTGCGATCCGCGCCAGGATGGATGGACAGCGGAAAAAACACGTAATCGATGGCAATACCGAGCGCATTGTACTGGTCAATCTGCGCGTGCAGGCGACGACAGAACGGACAATCGACATCGGTAAACACGGTCAGGCGGTATTTGGGCGCCGCCGGGGCAAAGCTGACCCGCTGCGCTTCGCCGAGATCCGCAAGCACCTGCAGGCGCCGCTGTGCCATGCTGGCTTCGCTGAGATCAACCCGGTCCGTGGTGTCGCGGACGTTTCCACGCAGCAGATAGCGGCCGTCCTCGCTGGCATAGGCCATCTGACCGTCGATAACTCCCTCGAAGTAGCCCGGCAAGGCAGAACGACGAAACGCGTGAACCTGCTGAAGCGGCGCAATCGACTGGATGGCGGCGCGCGCAGCGGCCCCTTCCGCGGCAAGCACAATGCCGGCAGACAGGATTCCGACAAGCAGAAAGAATGCGCGCAACACCTTCATTGCAGTCCAAATACCCCCAGGTTCAACCCAGCTCGGACCCCGCGGCCCGACGATGGTTCCAGCCAGCCCGTCATTTTAACGCAGCGAGGCCGAAGTGCCCCCCCTGCCGGACCTGTTGAGCGGAGACATACAAGCTTCCTCCACTTGGAGCGGGCACACGAAACCCTGGCGGGTCGGGTTTCAACCCGACGGCTTTGGCTCTTCTGCGGCAGGGTGTCGGGCTGAAGCCCGACCGACGAATACATCCGGGCCGAGTTGCCCTCTTCGCACTCTTACAGCCGAGCAAGCTCGGCTCTACGACTGTATCCGGTGCTCCTCAGCCACCGGTTTCAACCCGACGGCTTTGGCTCTTCTGCGGCAGGGTGTCGGGCTGAAGCCCGACCGACGAATACATCCGGGCCGAGTTGCCCTCTTCGCACTCTTACAGCCGAGCAAGCTCGGCTCTACGACTTTATCCGGTGCTCCTCAGCCACGCGGATGATGCTGCTGGTGCAGGCGCTTGAGTCCTTCCTTGGCCACCAGGGTGTAGATCTGGGTGGTCGACAGGGAGCTGTGTCCGAGCAGCATCTGCAGGGCACGCAAGTCGGCGCCGTGGTTCAGCAAATGAGTGGCGAAGGAATGGCGCAGCACATGCGGCGAGATGCGCTGGCTGGCGATACCCACGGCCTGCGCATGCTTCTTGACCAGGATCCAGAACATTTGCCGGGTCATGCCGGCGCGACGTGCGGTCACGAACAAGGCATCGACACGTGCGCCCTTGACCAGCAGTGGCCGCGATTCGCCGAGATAACGTTGCAGCCAGTCCGCAGCCAGCTCGCCGATCGGCACCAGGCGTTCCTTGCCGCCCTTGCCGGTGACACGCAGCACACCCTGGCGCAGGTTGACCTGGTCGGCGCGCAAGCCCACCAGTTCACTCACGCGCAAACCGGTGGCATACATCAGTTCCAGCATGGCGCGATCGCGCAAGCCCAATGCGGTGTCCGGCGGCGCGCGCAACAGACTCTCCACTTCCGACTCCGCCAGCGCCTTGGGCAGGCTGCGCGGCAGCTTCGGCGCATCGACCAGCAAGGTCGGGTCCTCGGCAATCTGGCCGTCACGCTGCAACAAGCGGTAGAAATGACGCAATGCCGAGAGCAAGCGCGCCGTGGAGCGCGCGCTGTATCCGCGCTTCTTCCCTGGGATGGGCTGCGAACGCGCAGCGAGGTAGGCAAACAGTTCGTCGCGACGACAACTGCCAAGGCTTGATGCGGGCTGTTGCGCCGCCAGCCACGCGGCAAATTGTTCGAGATCGTTGCGATAGCCGGACAAGGTGTTGTCGGCGAGGCCCAGTTCCGACCAGATGCGCTCCAGGAAACCCTCGATCAGCGATCGATCTCCCGCCGCGATGGGTGGCGCTTGCGGAGCAGGATTTGCCTCTTTCACGAATTCACCGGCTTGCAGGATCTGGCTCAAACCCGGAGGCTAGCGCGATTCTTCCCGCGAAACACGACCATGCTCCCGCGCGCAGCCCCATTCTGGCGACGCATCGCCGCCCTGATCTACGACCTGCTGGTGCTGATGGCGATATGGATGGTGACCGCGGCGCTGATCCTGCTCGCCTTCCAGGGCGAGGTCGATGTGGCACGGCAGCCGCCGCTCTATCACGTGCTGCTGCAAGCGGCACTGTTCGTCGTCACCGCCCTGTATTTCGTCGTTTCCTGGCGCAAGGGCGGCCAGACCATCGGCATGCGCGCCTGGCGCGTGCGCATCGTCGATGCCAACGGGCATTCCCCGGACTTTCCTCGCGCCCTGCTGCGCTTCGTGTGTGCGCTGCTCTCGCTGCTGCTGCTTGGCGCCGGATTCATCTACTGCCTGCTTGATGGCGAACGTCGCGCCTGGCATGACGTGATGGCGAAGACGAGGATGGTTGTGTAGCCGGGAGTCGGGGTGCGGGACGCGGTGAGCAAAAGGGCGAGATCAGAGATCTGAGATCAGGGGAAGAGCGGGCTTCTCGTATCCCCGATCTCCGATCTCCGCACCCCGAACAATCAGGCATTCCTTCGAAACCAGAGTGTCGAACCGGCAATCAGCATCAGCGGTGGCAAGGCATTCGCCAATGCGGGTGGCAGGCCATAGACCGAGCCCATGCTGACCACCGTGCGTTGCAGGAAGTAGAAGCCGATGCCCAGCACGATGCCGACAAACAGGCGCTTGGCCATGCCACCGCTGCGCAGGGTGCCGAAGGCGAATGGCAAGGCGCAGAATGCCAGCACCAGCACGTTCACCGGATAAAACGCGCGCGCCCACCAGGCTTCGTGGAACTTGCCGGCATCCTGGTTATTGCGCTCGAGATAGGCGATGTTGCGCGCGAGCGCAGCCAGGTTGAGGTAGTCGAGTTTGACGATGCTCAATGCCAGCAGGTCCGGGTCGAGTCCCGATGGCCAATCCATCCGGGCTGCTTCGGTGCTGGTGGCCGAGGCTTCGCCGAACACCGTGCGCCTGAGGTCGAACAATGTCCACTTGCCGAGGCGATGCTCCGCACGCGCGGCCACCGAAAGGGTCACCAGGCGGCCCTGCTGATCGAACTCGAACACGCGCACGCGATTGAGATCGACCACCGGCCCTTCGCCGGTTTCGCGTGTGCGGCCGCTGCCTGCATTGATCACGGTTTCACCATCACGCGCCCACACGCTGCCGCCCTTGGCCAGGGTGATGTCCTTGGACTTGGCACCCAGCGACAGCGCCTTGGCGCTGCGATCTCCCCAGGCCGCCAGGGTTTCACCGAGCACGGCCACGCAGAGTGTCAGCGCAAACAGGGTGATCACGACCGACACGCAAATGCGCAGTTTGGACAATCCTGCAGCGCGCAACGCGGTCAACTCGCCGGTGCCGGCCAGGCCGCCGAGGCCGAGCAAGCCTCCGATCAACGCGGCATAACCGAACATTTCGTAGAGCCGTCGCGGAACCGTCAGCAATGTGTAGCTGATCGCCTTGGCCACGGTGTAGCTCCCCTGGCCGACATCGTTGAGCTCGCCCACGAAAATGGTGAAGGCATCGAAGGCAACCAGCACGAACCAGGTTAGCCCCACCGCGCCCAGCACGGAAAGCCCGACCAGCCGATCGACGCGCTTGACCGGTCCGATTCTCACCGTGCGCTCCGTTTCTGGCGCAGGCGCTGGCCACGTCGGATCAACCAGATCGCCAGCACAAGGGTCGGCAGATACACCCACCAGAATCCCCACAGCGCCGACAACTTGCCTTGTGCCATCCACGAACGGCCAAGGGCCAGGCTGTTGGCATAGATGATGTAGCCAAGCACGGCAAGAATGAGATTGCCGTAACGCGGCTGGCGCGGGCTGGTGCGCGCCATGGGTACCGCGAGCAATGCCAGCACCAGCACCGACAGCACCGGTGCGAGGCGCCAATGCAATTCGGCAGTCAAGAGTGGATCGGTGCTCTGCCACAGGACCGACGTGGGTGACGCCCGCTTGACCGACTCCGAATTGTCCACGGTTTCGTTTTCGGACAACCGGATGTCGTTGCGCTCGAATCGCAGCAGACGGAAATCGTCCTGTCCGGGCCGCCCCTCAACGCGAAAACCGTCGCTCAAGGCAAGAAAGCGGTCACCCCCTGGCGTATCCCGAAACAGCTCACCGGAGCTTGCGGTGACAATGTTGATCTGCGAAGAGCCGTCGGCTTCCATCGGCTCGCTTTCGACGAACATGCGGCTGAATCGCGAGCCATCGGCCGACATCTCGCCGACGTAGATCACCCCGTCACGTCCCGGCAGGGACACGAAGCGTCCCGGTTCAAGGCCGGCAATCAGCAACGAACGATTGGCTTCATCGACCAGTTGCTGGGAAAGCCTGACCGCCGCAGGCGCAAGCCAGAACGCGATCACGGCCAGCAGGATCGCGGTGGGGACGGCCACCAGCGCCAGCGGGCGCAGCGTGCCGCTGACATCCAGCCCCGAGGCACTCAGCACCGCCATCTCGCTGTCGCGATACAGGCGCCCGTAAGTCATGAGCACGCCAAGGAAAATCGCCAACGGCAGGAGGACATTGAGGCTGCCGACCGCGCGCAGACTGATCATGATGGCCAGCAGATCGGCGGGAACCTGGCCACTGGTGACTTGATTGAGCACGGCGATCACGGTCTCGCCGATGCTGATCAAGAGCAGCACCGCCGAAACCGCGAGTACGGTCAGCACGAGTTCGCGCAACAGGTAGCGGTCGATGATGCGCAGCAAAGCGACGGATTGCCTTAGAATGCGGGGTTTCGCGCCCCTTGCGGAACGCGCTTCGAGGTCGATTCTACCGGCCCCGGCATGCCTGCGCGCGAACCCCTTCCTTCGTGACCGATCCGGAACCTCTGATGACCCTATCGTTCAGCATGACCCAGGCCTCGCCCGAAACTGCCGCCACGCCCTGCGCCGTGGTCGGTGTTTTTACCGATGGCCGACTGACGAATGCCGCGGAACGGATCGATGCAGCAAGTGCAGGTGCCATCCAGCGCCTGATCCGCACCGGCGATGTCAGCGGCAAGCTCGGCAGCAGTTGGCTGTTGCACTCGCTGACGGGGATCGCGGCAGAGCGCGTGCTGCTGGTCGGACTCGGTGAGCAAGCCAAGTTCGATGCCGCCGCCTTCAATCGCGCCCTGGGTGAAGCCGGACGCGCGCTGTCCAACCTGCCGATTGCCTCGGCCACCTGCTGGCTCACGGAAATCGACGTGGTCGGCCGCGATGCGGCCTGGATAGTGCGAACCGCCGCGCTGGCGATCGATCATCAAGCCTACCGCTACACCGCCACCTTCAAGCCCAGGGAGAAATCCGCCAAGGCTGAACTTGCATCGATTGCCTTTGTCGGTGAAGGCGCCGGTCCCGCCTTGCAGCAGGCCACCGCCATGGCGCGTGGCGTACGTCTGGCCCGCGAACTGGGCAATCTGCCACCGAACATCTGCAATCCCGAATATCTGGCCACGCGCGCGCGCGCCATGGCCAGCGAACACGCCGGAATCAGTTGCGAAGTGCTTGAGCGCGAGGACATGGAAAAGCTCGGCATGGGTTCGCTGCTGGGCGTCGCTCGCGGTTCCGCAAATGCACCGAAGTTGATCGTGCTGCGCTGGAACGGCGGCGGCAGCGCCAAGCCCTACGCCCTGGTCGGCAAGGGCATCACCTTCGACTCCGGCGGCTTGTCGCTGAAGCCGGGAGCCGGCATGGAGGAAATGAAGTTCGACATGTGCGGTGCAGCCGGCATGCTCGGCACGTTCCTCGCGGCCGTTGAACTGGCCTTGCCACTCAATCTCGTCTGCATCGCCGCGGCCGTGGAAAACATGCCCGACGGCAATGCCTATCGCCCCAGTGACGTGCTGACCAGCATGTCCGGGCAAACCATCGAAGTGCTCAATACCGATGCCGAAGGTCGCCTGATCCTGTGCGATGCGCTGACCTACGCACAGACGTTCGAACCGCAGGTGATCATCGATGCCGCCACCCTCACTGGCGCCTGCGTGGTTGCGCTCGGCAAGTACGCCAGCGGACTGATGAGCGAGGACGAGGAGCTTGCCGCGCAGTTGCTTGACGCCGGCAATCGCACCCTGGATCGCGCCTGGCGCCTGCCGCTGTGGTCGGACTACCAATCCTCACTGGATTCCGCCTTTGCCGATGTCGCCAACCTCGGCGGCAAGTACGCCGGTGCCATCACCGCTGCCTGCTTCCTCTCGCGCTTCACCAGCGGCTATCGCTGGGCCCATCTGGATATTGCCGGCAGTGCCTGGAATGAGGGGCGCAAGGGACTCGCCACCGGCCGCCCGGTGCCGCTGCTGACCCAGTACCTGATCGACCGCTGCGCATGAACGATCAAGCCACACTCTGGCAGAAGCAAAAGTCCTCGGCGATCACGGCCATGTTCGGCCTGTCCCTGATCACCGGCATCGTGATTGCGGCGCTGTCGCCACAAAATGCGGCCAGTGGCATGCCGCTCGGCATCCAGCTCGTCGCCAACGTGCTCCTGTTCGTGCTCGGCTTTCGCTGGCTGGGTGCCGACAGTGCCGAACGCGACATCCGTCGACCGATGTGGCTCAACGTGGGCATCGTGCTGCTCGCGGCGGTTTTCGTGCCCTACTACCTGTACAAGACCCGGCCAGCGGGTGCGCGCGTGGCACCCATCCTCAACTTTTTCGGCCTCGTGCTCGGCTGCGCGGTGACCTCTGCCGTGGGCGCCACGCTGATGGGAACATTCTCCGCGGCTCCCGGCACTCCGGCGACGCTCTGAGCCATGCCGCGCGCGGATTTCTACCTGATCGGCAAACCGCGCTTTCGCGACGATCCCCTGCTGCTTGTCTGCGAACTGGCGCGACGCGCATTCACCAATGCACAGGCCACCGTGATCCTGGTGCGCTCGCAGGACCAGGCGGAGTCACTCGACGCACGGCTCTGGGATTTTTCCGATGACGCCTTCATTCCGCACCAGATTGCCGGTGACGATGACGATGACATTACCCCGGTGCTGATCGTGCCGCCTGCCGTCGCCGTGGAGGAACGCCCGTTGGCGATCAACCTGCGCGACAGCTGTGCGCTGGGCAGGCACGAGCGGGTACTGGAAGTGGTTGCGGCTGATCCCGCCGAGCGCGATGGCTCACGCGCACGCTGGAGCGAATACAAGCGACGCGGCTATGAACTGAACAAGCATGACATGTGATTGGACCGGGAATCGGGAATCGGGAATGGAGAATCGTTAAAGCTGGGAATTGAGAATGGGGAATGGGGAATCGTCAAAGCGCGATTTACCGATTTCTGATCTCCGATCTCCGAACAACCATTCTCGCTGCCCTACTCCCGACTTCCGGCTTCAATTCATTCCATATTCCCAGCGCTAACCCATTCCCTATTCCCCATTCCCTATTCCCAGCCTCAAGCCATGGACAAAAGCTTCGAACCCGGTCAGATCGAACCCAAGTGGTATGCCGCCTGGGAATCCAGTGGCGCATTCAAGCCGAGCGGTGATGGCGATCCCTATTGCATCCTGCTGCCGCCGCCGAACGTGACCGGCACCCTGCACATGGGGCATGCCTTCCAGCAGACCATCATGGATGCGCTGTGCCGCTACCAGCGCATGCGTGGCTCGCGCACCCTGTGGCAAGGCGGCACCGACCATGCCGGCATCGCCACGCAGAAGATCGTGGAGAACCAGCTTGCCGCCGAAGGCAAGTCGCGCCACGACCTGGGTCGCGCCGCATTCATTGAGCGCGTCTGGCAATGGAAGGAACAGTCCGGCTCGACCATCAGCAACCAGATGCGCCGCTTGGGCGCTTCCATCGACTGGTCACGCGAACGCTTCACCATGGACGATGGGCTGTCCGCCGCGGTGCGTCGCGTGTTCGTGCAGTGGTATCGCGATGGTCTGCTCTATCGCGGGCGCCGCCTGGTCAACTGGGATCCGGTGCTGATGACGGCGGTGTCCGATCTGGAAGTGAACAATGAGGAAAAGGACGGATCGCTGTGGTCGATCCGCTATCCGGCCAGCGATGGCGGTGAAGGCCTGGTGGTCGCCACCACGCGTCCGGAAACCATGCTCGGCGACGTGGCCGTGGCCGTGCATCCCGAGGACGAACGCTACCAGGCGCTGATCGGCAAGACGCTCAAGCTGCCGCTCACCGGGCGCGAGATTCCGGTGATTGCCGATGACTACGTCGAGCGCGAATTCGGCACCGGCTGCGTGAAGATCACCCCGGCGCATGATTTCAATGACTGGCAGATTGGCGCACGCCACAAGCTCACGCCAATCACCGTGCTGAGTCTTGATGCCAAGATCAACGACAACGCGCCCGAGAAATATCGCGGGCTCGATCGCTTTGCCGCACGCAAGGCCGTGCTCGCCGATCTCGAATCCCTCGGCCTGCTGGTGGAAACCAAAAAGCACAAGCTGCAGGTGCCGATCAGCCAGCGTACCGATGCGGTGATCGAGCCCATGCTGACCGACCAGTGGTTTCTCGACTTGACCAGCGACACGCGCGTTGACGGCAAACCGGGTCCAGGCGGACGCAAGGCCATCACCGAACCGGCGCTGGCCGCTGTACGCGATGGCGAGATCCGCTTCGTACCCGACAACTGGTCAAGTACCTACAACCAGTGGCTGGAAAACATCCAGGACTGGTGCGTCAGCCGACAACTCTGGTGGGGCCATCAAATTCCGGCCTGGTACGACGAAGCCGGCAACATTTTCGTGGGCGAAGACGAAGCCGATGCCATCGCACACGGGCAGACGCCGCCGGTCGGCAAGCTCACCCAGGACGCCGACGTACTCGACACCTGGTTCTCCTCCGCCCTGTGGCCGTTCTCGACCATGGGCTGGCCAGTCTCAGGGCCCGTCACGGAGAACGGCAAGGTCGTCGCCGACTGGAGTCAGGACCAGGCCTTCATCCCGAGCGCGGTGCTGGTTACCGGCTTCGACATCATCTTCTTCTGGGTCGCGCGCATGGTCATGGCCACCCAGTATTTCACCGGCAAGGTGCCGTTCCGCGAGGTCTACATCAATGCCATCGTGCGTGATGCGGAAGGCCAGAAGATGTCCAAGTCCAAGGGCAACACGATTGACCCGCTGGACCTGATCGACGGCATCGATCTGGAATCCCTGGTCAGGAAATCGACCGCTTCGCTGCTGATTCCGCAGGTGCGCGAGAAAGTGGAGAAGCGCATCCGCAAGGATTATCCGGACGGCATCAAGGCAGTCGGCACCGACGCCATGCGCTTCACCTTCGCCGCGCTGGCCACCTATGGCCGCACCATCAATTTCGATCTGAAGCGCGCCGAGGGTTACAAGAATTTCTGCAACAAGCTGTGGAACGCGGCGCGTTTTGTGTTGATGAATACGGGAATCGGGAGTGGGGAATCGGGAATCGAAAGAGCACCGGCTACCGCTGCCGAGCATTGGATTCTCGCCCGACTCGCGCTCACGCTTGCCGAAGTTGAAGCACAGATGAAACTGTATCGCTTCGACCTGGTTGCGCAGGCGCTGTACGAATTTGTCTGGAACGATTACTGCGACTGGTTCCTCGAACTCAGCAAGCCCGCGCTCAATGGCGAGGATGCGGCCGCTGCCGCCTCCACGCGCAGCACCTTGCTGCGCGTGCTGGAAGCCATCCTGCGCGCCCTGCACCCGATCACCCCGTTCATCACCGAGGAAATCTGGCAATCCGTCGCGCCCAAACTCGGCATCAGCGGCAACTCGGTGGCCGAGCGCCCCTATCCGCGCGCTGCGGAATTCGCCGATGCAACCGATGCACAGGCAGTCGCCGATATCGAATGGCTCAAAGCTGTGCTTGGCGAAATCCGCCGCATCCGCAGCGAGATGAACATCGCGCCGGGCAAGCAAATTCCGTTGTTGTTCGCCAAGGGCGCTGCCGCTGACCGGACCCGCGTGGAACGCTTTGCCGAACAGATCGCCTTCCTCGCCCGCACCGAATCGCAAGCCTGGCTGGACGCCGGGCAACAGGAGCCGGCCTCGGCATCGGCCATCGTCGGCGAGTTGCGCGTGCTGATTCCGCTGGCCGGCCTGATCGACATCGAGGCCGAGAAGGCGCGCCTGAACCGCGAGATCAAGCGCATCGAAAGCGAGATCACCAAGTGCAACGGCAAACTCGGCAACGCCACCTTTGTCGCCAACGCCCCCGCCGCCGTGGTTGAACAGGAGCGCGGGCGCCTGGCCGAGTTCAGCACCACGCTAAGCGGCCTGAACGAGCAGTTGGGAAGACTCTGACAAGGCCGGGAATCGGGAATCGAGCATCGGGAATCGTCAGTAGCAAAAGAACGAACTCGCTTTGCCGGGGCCGTTCCCGAGCCCCGATTCTGCGGCGACCTGTTGCGTGATGCATGGCGGATGCGCTGCGCTTATCCACCCTACGAAAGCAGCCATGAGACTTGATGGGTAGGGTGGATAAGCCAGCAGGGCGCATCCACCACGGCAAACCGGAGTGGCGCACCCCGATTCCCAATTCACCATTCTCTATTCCCGGCTCTCCCAATCAGCGATAATCCGCAGTCCCCTTTTCCCTGTGCGGGCGCGGCCTCATCCGGCTGCGTCGGCAGTGTGCACAACCGGAGTCCGCATGCAGTACATCTACACCATGATCGGCGTGAGCAAGATCGTTCCGCCCAAACGCCAGATCATCAAGGACATTTCGCTCTCGTTTTTTCCGGGTGCCAAGATCGGCCTGCTGGGTTTGAACGGCGCCGGCAAGTCCACGGTGCTGCGCATCATGGCCGGCGTGGATACCGATTATCAGGGCGAGGCACGCCCGCAGCCCGGCATCAAGATCGGTTACCTGGAACAGGAGCCCAAGCTGGATCCGGTCAAGACCGTGCGCGAAGTGGTCGAGGAAGGCGTGTCCGAGATCATGAACGCGCAGGCGCGCCTGGACGAGGTGTACGCGGCCTATGCCGAGGAAGGCGCCGATTTCGACAAGCTGGCCGCCGAGCAGCAACGCCTGGAGAACATCCTCGCCGCATCCGACGCGCACGCGCTGGAGCGCCAGCTTGAAGTCGCCGCCGACGCGCTGCGCCTGCCGCCTTGGGATGCCAACGTCGGCAAGCTCTCCGGTGGTGAAAAGCGTCGCGTGGCCTTGTGCCGCCTGCTCTTGTCCAAGCCCGACATGCTGCTGCTGGACGAACCCACCAACCATCTGGATGCCGAGTCCGTCGAATGGCTGGAACATTTCCTCGCCGACTTCCCGGGCACCGTGGTCGCCGTCACCCATGACCGCTACTTCCTCGACAACGCCGCCGAGTGGATCCTCGAACTCGACCGTGGCCGCGGCATTCCGTGGAAGGGCAATTACTCCTCGTGGCTTGAGCAGAAGGACGAACGCCTGAAGCAGGAAGAAGGCCAGGAGAAGGCGCGCCAGAAGGCGATCCAGCGCGAACTGGAATGGGCGCGCCAGAATGCCAAGGGCGGTCGCTCGAAGGGCAAGGCCCGCTTGTCGCGCATCGAGGAATTGCAATCCGTCGACTACCAGAAACGCAACGAGACCAACGAGATATTCATTCCGCCGGGCGAGCGCCTCGGCAACTCGGTGATCGAGTTCAAGGGCGTGTCCAAATCCTTTGGCGACCGCCTGCTGATCGATGACTTGAGCATCGTCGTGCCACCGGGTGCCATCGTCGGCATCATCGGTCCGAACGGAGCGGGCAAGTCGACCTTGTTCAAGATGATCACCGGCCAGGAAAAACCCGACCAGGGCGAAATCGTCAAGGGCCCGACGGTCAAGATCGCCTATGTGGACCAGAGCCGCGAGAAGCTGGAAGGCAACCACAACGTGTTCCAGGAAGTTTCCGGCGGCGCCGACATCCTCACCATCAACGGCATCGAGATCCAGTCACGCGCCTACATCGGCCGCTTCAATTTCAAGGGCCCGGACCAGCAGAAACTGGTCGGCACCCTGTCCGGCGGCGAACGCGGCCGCCTGCACCTGGCCAAGACCCTGCTGCAGGGTGGCAACGTGCTGCTGCTGGACGAGCCGTCCAACGACCTCGACATCGAAACCCTGCGTGCATTGGAAGATGCGCTGCTGGAGTTTCCCGGCAATGCCTTCGTCATCTCGCATGACCGCTGGTTCCTCGACCGCATCGCCACGCATATCCTGGCCTTCGAAGGCGACTCGCATGTCGAGTTTTTCCAGGGCAACTACCGCGAATACGAAGAAGACAAGAAGCGCCGCCTCGGCGATGACGCTGCCGCGCCTCACCGTTTGCGTTACAAGAAGTTGGCTTGATAGCTGGGATGGGGAATTGAGAATTGGGAATCGTAAATGCAGTTTTGCACCTGACCCGTAGGAGCCCCTTCAGGGGCGAACGCCTTTCGTCCAGGAACGACGGGAAGCATCGTGCCTGAAGGCGTTTATCCCCTCTTGGGGGCTTCTACAGGGAATTGAAGCAATCCTGAGCTGCAGGAGAGTCACATGAGCTTCATGGAAACCCTGCGCTCGGCATGGCAGCGCAACGACTCACTGGTTTGCGTCGGCCTCGATCCGGAGCCTGCGCGATTTCCGGATGCTATTTCCCATGATGCCGATGGCGTGTTTGCGTTCTGCCGCGCCATCGTCGATGCCACGGCGGATCTGGTGTGCTGTTTCAAGCCGCAAATTGCCCACTTCGCCGCGTTGCGCGCCGAATCCGCGCTGGAACGCCTGATCGCACATATCCACGACGCGCATCCGGGTATGCCGGTAATTCTCGATGCCAAGCGCGGCGACATTGGCTCTACCGCGCAGCACTACGCCAGCGAAGCCTTCGACCGTTACCGCGCCGATGCGGTCACGCTCAATCCCTACCTGGGCCGAGATTCCGTGCAGCCGTTTCTTGATCGTGCAGACAAGGGTGTGATCCTGCTCTGCCGCACCTCCAATCCGGGCGGCGCGGATTTCCAGAACCTGGACTGCGGCGGCCAACCGCTGTACTTGCGCGTGGCCGAAACCATTGCGCGCGACTGGAACGGCAACGGCAATTGCGCGCTGGTCACTGGTGCCACCTGGCCGGAGGAGCTCGGCCAAGTCCGCAAACGCGTCGGCGACATGCCGCTGCTGGTACCCGGCATCGGTGCCCAGGGCGGCGACATCGAAGCGGTCATGCGCCATGGCGCGACCGAAGATGGCACGGGTCTCATGATCAGTTCCTCGCGCGCCATCCTGTACGCCAGTCACGGCAGCGATTTTGCCGATGCTGCGCGCGGCGCAACGCGCGATCTGCGCGATGCAATCAACCGCTTCCGCACTGTGCGGAAAGACTGAACATGTTCACCGTTGCATTGACCGGCGGGGTCGCTTCCGGCAAGTCCACGGTGGAAAGACTGTTCGCTTCGCGCGGCATTGAAATCATCGATGCCGATCACGTCGCACGTGAGGTCGTGGCCGCAGGCACCGCTGGGCTTGCCGACATCGTGGAAGTGTTCGGTACCGATGTCCTGTCGGCAGACGGCTCATTGGACCGTAGGGCGATGCGTGAGCGCGTGTTTGCCGATGAACGCGCACGTCGTCAGCTTGAAGCCATCATCCATCCCCGCGTGCGTGAGGTGCTCAGGCAGCGCGCCAGCGAGGTGCACAGCGCCTACGGCATGCTGGTGATTCCACTGCTGGTCGAATCCGGCGACTATGCCTGGGTAAATCGCGTGCTGGTCGTCGATGTGCCGCGCGAGGTGCAACGGGAACGCCTGCTCAAGCGCGATGGCATCAGCCGCGAGCTGGCGGAAGCCATGCTGAATGCGCAGGCCAGTCGCGAACAACGGCTGGCCGTGGCCGACGACGTAATCGACAACAGCGCCGATCTGGAGTCTCTCGACGACGCCGTCGAACGCCTGCATCGACGCTATCTGCAACTGGCTGGTTGAGCTTCACGCAGGACATTCAGGAGTGACATTGCGGACAGGCATGCCAACCCTTCAATGGCAATCGCCTGCAATTGCTCCTGCATTGTCTCCCTCTCCCGCTGGCGGGAGAGGGTTGGGGTGAGGGTGGCGCATGCCATCCATGGCCATCGCCTGCAATTGCTCCTGCATTGTCTCCCTCTCCCGCTGGCGGGAGAGGGTTGGGGTGAGGGTGGCGCATGCCATCCATGGCCATCGCCTGCAATTGCTCCTGCATTGTCTCCCTCTCCCGCTGGCGGGAGAGGGTTGGGGTGAGGGTGGCGCATGCCATCCATGGCCATCGCCTGCAATTGCTCCTGCATTGCAGGCATACCGGCCATCCATGGCCATAAAAAACCCCGGAGCTTGCACCCCGGGGCCTTCGATTCAAACGCTCACTTTGCTCAGTAGTGGCGACGCATGGTCACCAGGGCGCTCATGGCGAGCGTTGCCAGCAGTAGCAGGAGGCTCCAGTTCGACAGCGCATCGAGTTCGACAGGAGCTGCCGCGCCCGTCACGCCCTCGCCGCTCAGAGTTGCTGTCGCCGTGCCGACATCGGAGGTGATCGTGATGACCTCGCTGTAGAGGCCCGGTGCCACCGGTGCGAAGCTGTACAACACCGTGCAGTTGGCACCCGCTGCAAGACCGAATGGCACCGCCCCGCAGGTGCCGCCGGGAACTTCCGCAAAGGGAGCCGAGGGTGCGGATATCGCCGTCACCTGCAATGGACCGGTACCGGTGTTGAGAATCGTCAGCGCAAGCTGGCTGTTCGAACCCAGCAGTTGGCCTCCGAAATCAATTGTCGCCGAGAGGACACCGATGATTCCGATACCACCTGTGCCGGTCAATGCGAAGGCACCATTGCCGACATTGCTGGTTACGGTGAAGTTCTGACTGGCCGGTCCGCTGACGGTCGGGCTGAAGGTGTAGTCGAGCGTGCAGGACAGTCCCGCGCCGATCGAGAACGGCACCGCACCACAACTTCCGCCGCTCAGCGCAAACGGTGCTGCCGCTGCGGTCAAGGCCGTGACCTGCAACGAACTGCCACCGGTGTTGCTGAGCGTTATTGTCTGGGCCGCACTGGTCGCACCAACGGTGACGTTGCCGAAGTCGAGGCTGGTCGGGTTGACGTTGAGAACGCCCGGCGGAAGTACGGTGTTGGTGTCGG